>Ga0335072_10000531_pt1 | contig 72808 bp, 42 predicted proteins | sample Lox_Sample_21_FD_206725 | JGI IMG/M metagenome (GOLD analysis project Ga0335072, IMG submission 206725) | Soil microbial communities from Loxahatchee National Wildlife Refuge, Florida, United States - Lox_Sample_2.1 | ecosystem: Environmental > Terrestrial > Soil > Wetlands | place: USA...
CGGCTGTTCGCCGAGTAAGAATTAACGTGAGTTGGGTTAAGTACGTCGTGAGACAGTACGGTCCCTATCTTCTATGGGAAGCTAAAGTCAAGTAAGGTTTGTGCCCTCGTACGCAAGGACTGGGAGTTACTGACCTCTGGTGTTCCTGCTGTTGAAAATATTATCTGTATTAGGTATATATACTTTTCTTTCTTTAATAATTAATGTAATCTATTGAAAGCAGAATTTAATTAATCGTAAGATAATTAAGTTTCTTTTTAAAGAAATAAAATTCCATTGTATATACAATTTAACGCATCGTAGGATAGCTAAGTTGGGAAGGAAGAAGAGCTGAAAGCCTATCAAGCTTCGAAGTCCTCCTTATTAGACTTTCTATTAAATAAGTAGTAGAAAACTACTAGTATATCTAGGCAAGATCTTTAAGATACTGTAACTTGCTAAGGTTATCTTGTGCTAGTATTATTTATAGTCTGCATATTACTCTTATGTACTGGAGTTGAAATACTCAATATAAAAGGATACATTGAAAATTTGTTCCGTTTTATTCTATCATTGTATTATCAAATCATTATATGTTAATCCTATAAAAATACACAAGTGTATTTTTAAATTATATAATATTAACTAGACTTCTCTTTTTAAGAAGGAGTCCTTAAAATTGCCCTCGGATTAGGAGGGCAAATGTTAGAACAGTGTGATTAAAACTGAAATTATAAATTGAATATAATAAGAATAATAAAAATAAGTTGTAAGGAATTTTTCTTATTTTATAGTCTTATTATTTAATATTAGTCTATTTCGCCCATTGTCTAAAAGGAACAAGGAACGTCTTTTTGATAAATACAATTTAAAGGGGTATATCTTAAAAATATAGTAATTTATAGGAACCTTCATTAAGTCTACTTTTATATTAATTATAAAAAGAATGTATTTTATTTGAATTATTATTTTTTCATATATTATTTTCTTTTTATTTCTTTTCTTCAAATATAATTGTAGTTTTGATAAAATAGATTAGGCAATTCCCTAATTTAATAAATTATTGTATTTTTGTCGTTGATTTATTTTCTAATATTTGAATTACTAATTCATATTACTATTCATAGTAATAATATTCATATATTGATTTGGGTTAAACGGGCACGAATATAGATAAGGCTATACTTATACTAACAATTTAGGTTTTTTAACTTAATGGTTAAAGTGCTCGTTTGATAAGCGGGAGATATAAGTTCGAATCTTATAAAAATCATTTGTTATTAATGGATAACATTAATCACAATAAATGCGTTTTATTACTCGAATATTAATAAACAATGTGATTTTTTATTTTAATCACATTGTTTATTAATTGCCCCTAGTTGCCTAGTTGCCTAGTTGCCTAATTGCCTAATTGCCTAATTATCTTTCCCTCAAAATGACATTTTGCGTTGGTGTTTGTCGTAATGAGTCCTGTTTTTTTATATTTATTGATGTATTAATATTACATCCGCATTTTTATTGGTGTATTAATACATCAATCTCTTTTTTTTTATTCATATTTAATATTAAATATTGATGATCTTGTTTGTTATTTAACATTTAATCAAGGCCATTATCTTTTTTATTAAATATGAATATTATGTGTAATGATATTCTTTATTAGATGTATCATTAGATCTGGATGATCGAACTATTGTATTATTTATATACAACAACTACATGATCCTTGTTAAAAATACATCAACAGTATGTAATACTGTTGATGTATTTTTAACAGCAATCATGATCATTTATAGCATTTATATGAGTATATTCTTTCTTTATGAGAATATCTAATAATATGTTAAACGCAATATGGCTATATTAACAAAAAAAATAGTATGATTTTTAAAAATGAATTTCAATATAATAATTTCTATAATTATTATTATTGCAACTTTATTAATGCTTATCTTATTAGTAGTAAGTTCTAAGACATATGTTAGTATGTTTCATAGACTATATAATCCATTATTAAAAAAGAATTTTAAGAATAACTGGAGATTTTTTTCAATTACTCAGTTTAATTGTTTATTAGTATTATACATATTATGTCGAAATGGTTCTATTGGAATCTTTATTCATAATATGTATATTTATATTTTTGCTAATACTCCAGCTTTTAATGTAATTCCTTTACCTATTGTCATTTTTACTTTAGGTATGAGTTGCTTATTTAGTATTTTTAAAATGAGGTTAGATCGAATTGAAAATGGCAGAATTTCTAAATTATCTCTTTTTTTTTTTATGTGTTTATTTACTATCTTTCTTTGAGCTGTGATTGCCTTTTTTGCTCAAAATTGAGATATAAGTATGAATGGGTTTAATTTACAAATTGGATATTTTCTGAGTATTTTAATTTCAATCATAGAACATTGTATAGATTCTAATTTATTTCAATATTCAGCAGATGGTTTTCTTTATAAAGGAAGTGGACTCTTAGATACAGCAAAGTCTATAATTGGTAGTTATAATCTTAATAGTGTTCCTTATGATCCTGATCAAGGTAATTCTAATAATTCTAATAATTCTAGTAATAATCCATCCAATAATAGTCTTAGTCCTGTTTGAAATTCTGCTTTTAAAGGCTTTAGCCCGGATTTAAAAGCTCAAATTCATGAAATAACTAATCGACCGTCAAATATTTTACAAGGTATGCCGGAATTACAGAATGGAGGTTTAAATAACTTAAATTTAGATATGGATTATATACGAAAACTTAAATCTATCTTTGCTGAATTAAAAAAGTCTACTGGTCTATTACTTCCTGATGTTATGCCTGAGATATATGAATTTAAGGAGCAATTAGAGAATGCCAAGATGAGTGGTAAAAAATATCCAAATGTACTTAGAGTTTATGACGCTACTATAGAGAATGTAACTAATAGAGGGGTAGAAAATACGGAGCTTTATGATAAAAAAGTTGCGAAGCAGCTGGCAGATCATAAGGCAACGGTTGATAAGGAAGTGAAGAAAATGGATATTCAAAAAAAAAAGGTTTTTTCTGTTTTAGACTTATGTAGAAATATGATACTTAATGACCCTCGTATTAGACTTTCACACCAAGAGACTAATTCAATAAATAGACTCGTGGGCATGGTAAAGTCAAATTTAGAATTAGATCTCGCTAACATGAATCATTTTAATAATAATTTGGAAAACCAAACTCCTCCACAATTGAAATATAATGACGATGTTGATTAATAATAAGACAATCTAAGGGTTAAAAATCTTGTTAGTCTACCTTCTTTCGGAATAGCAAGAAAATTAAGTAGTTCCTCGTTTTATTTATTAATTAATTTTCTTTTTATCCCATATCCCTTATTCAATATCCCATATCCCTTATCCCCTATCCCATATCCCCATATCCCATATCCCTTATCCCCTATCCCATATCCCCATATCCCATATCCCATATCCAAAATCCCAAGGCCTAGGCCCCAAGTCCCAAATCCCAAGTCCCAAATCCCAAGTCCCAAGTCCCAAATCCAAAATCCCAAATTAAGGAAGGTAAATTAAATTTCTTTTTGCTGCTACCAGAAAGAAAGTGCATAAGTGTTAAAGTATAGTCTCTTTATTTTTCCCGCTTCCGGTAAAGAACAAGAACTGATTGAATAATACGAGTAGTTCTGATATTTGTGTATTGAGAAACTAGTAATAGCTCTCTTATCTATATAGAGTAGATAATGCGGACTGGTGTTATGGGAGCACATAGGGCTCATGCCCCGTAAGGTATAAGGTTCGAATCCTTAATCCGCAAGGGAATATCACTTTTTATAATATAAAACATATAAAAGTATATTTTTAAAATCTAGGAAAGAAATTTCCATGAATCATGATTAATAATTTAGTATCCATTAAATGGATACTAAATTATTAATTGTTAGCATGATTTAGATAATTTATATATTATATTACTAAATAAGGGTATAAAAATGTTATATAAATTTAAATTCTCTTTCATTTTTATTATTAGAGTATTTTTATTTTTTAATTTAATAGTAAAAGAAAAGTGTTCTTTTGATTAGTAAATGTTATAAGTTCTAATATTAGAATATTAATACGATCTCATGTTTAAATTTAAAACTATGGATCCTAATTCATTTGAAGAAAAAAGGGGTAAAGTTTTTATTATATTATTGTTATTAATTTAAGTAAAATAATAGGAGAGCGAATTGTCTAGTAAGAAGTATGTAGTGTGATATTATAAAGTTCAATTATAAAATTAGGTATGATTGAATTAGGAAATAGCATAACTGATTTGTATTTTATTATATAATAAATTTTATAAAATAAAATATGATGACATTAAGAGTGATATAATAAAATGAAATTAAATGTGTTATTTAAACCCTTATTTTTATATGAAAATCAGAGTATTGTAAAATATTATTATTATAATAAGATAAGGACAGAAAAGAATAGTATTATAACAATGAATGAAACAGAAAATTTGTCTTTAGTTAATTTAAGAGATAACATTTCTACTCATAGATTAAATAGTTATGACTTATTTTTTAAAGAGGGAGATCTTCAATTGTTAGATGATCCTTTGTTTTTTATTATTACATTTCCAATGATAGTAGTAAAGTTTTCTCATTATTCATCTGAATATAAATCAAATATACCTAGTATAAAGGAAGAAGAATATTGAGAATCTGAATTAAGAAAAGTGGAGGATAAAGAGTTAGAAGATGTTACAGAAGCAAATAAAAACTGACAATTTAAAAGAGCGTCGAAATTAGAAAAAATAAATGAATTGAAATCTTATTTCTATATTAGGAAAGGGATTAAAAATGGAAGAATAGTAATAAAAAGAAGAATAGTAAAAAATAAGTTAATAGATAGGCCAAAAGAGGGATTATCTAACAATTTGCTAAATCCTCATTATTATTTACCTCCTAATTATAATCGACGAAGTAAGTTAGGTCAGTTGCGTCATTGAAATAGTACTGTTTATACTTTTGTTAGAGGAGATAAAAGGATGAATGTTCATTTAGATTTATATGTTAGTAAATTAATTAAAATTTTTTTTAGTGTGAGAGCTATCTATCATTGAATTCGTGATAAAAAAGTAGTATTAAACGCAATAATATTAAAAGAAGAAATAAATAGAATAAATAACATAATGTTTTTATATGCTTATAATTGATTTCGTTTTCCTTTAAAAAAAAAAATAATACGTAGTATTTCTATAATATTGAATGAAACTTGAAAATCAGAGGAAGTAGATTATTATAAATATATGTTAGTACAACCTGTTGCCTCTATATTTGGATTAAATAAAAATTTAAGTAAAGAAACTTATCTTCTAAAGAAAAAACGATGAATGTTAAGTAAACCTTTATTTAAACATACTTCATTCAATGTAATTATAGATTTATTTATATTTAATAATAAAAGTTATCGAGAATCTATTATTCATAATTTATTAACTAGAAGAATTTTGTATAAATATATGTATAGTATGTACGCTAATTTTGCTGATAAAGTAAAAGCTAGTTATACTAGACCTAGGTTTTTTTATATAAATATTATAGAACCAAGTATTTATTCCTATTATTCTACAGTGGTTAGAAATTATGAAAAAACACTAGTGTTTAAAAATGGAATATTTAAACTCTATTTATATTATTTTTTAATTCAAGTGAGATTCTCAACTTGAAAAAAAAATTTTATTAAAAAATATAACCCTTCGTATAAAAAGGCTAATAATTTATATAAGGTTGAATCTGATAATATGTCCATTTTTGATGAAAAGAAAATAAAAGATAATGATAACTTTAATTATAACTTTGTTCCTTCTTCGTTAAATGATGAAGAAAAAAAGTATAGTAAAATGGATTCTAAAAATGAAAAGAATGAATTCAGTTTAAAAAAAATTAAAAAATTACCTTTTCTAAAAAAAGAATCTGTATTAGATAAAGCTTATGCAATAAGTGGAAAATCCTATGTGTTATTAAAAGAAGAAAGAGAAGAAATCATGGATTTATATGATACTAAAAATCATTGAATAGAAATAGGGCAAGAGGAACAAGTTAGTGAAGAACAAAAAAAGGCAGACATTGTATCTTGATGAGATGAGCTAAAAGCTAGAAAAGCAAAATTAGAGAGAAAGGCTAGAGCTAATGAGTTAGATAGTTGAACTAGTCAAAAGATGATTTCTGAAAATTATAAAGTAACACGGAGTTTAGAAGAAATCAGTGAAATCAATAAGATGTATTTACATGAGAATCCTGCTTTAGATAAAAAAGGAAAAGGAAAAAAAAGAAGAAAACAAGATGAGTATCAAATTTGATTAGAAAAAACTCAAGAAGAGAAAGAAAAAGGAAAACAAAAACTAAGAAAAGAACTAGATAAGCAAAAAATATATAACATATTAGCTGTGGATAAAGAACTTTTAGAAAAAACATCTGTCTCGTTTGAAGAAATAGAAAATGAATATTACAAAAAATACCCAGATAAAAGAACTGGAGCTAAGTATATGCAGTGGTTAATGAGTTTAAGTAAGGAAGAATTCATAAAAGAAATAGAAAGAACTAAACCTGAGAAGGCTGGTACAAAAAATAGTACTGAATCAGAATCGGAAAAAAAAGAAAAATGGGATTGAAACGCTTCTTTATTTAATATTTCAACGACACAAAATCTTCTGAAAAAAATTTCATCTGAAAAATATCTTACATCAAATATAGATCTTTCTAATAAAAATAATTTTGTTCCTACAGAAATTAATACTTTTACTAATTTTACTAAATTTCCTCTAAAATTGTTTCAAGATTTTAAGACTCTTAATAAAGATTTATCTCAGAATTCTTTAGAAGAAGATATAAATTCTTTCAATAGAAATCCTCAAGATAAAAAAGTCATAGTAGAGACTATTTCTAATGATGTCAATAATTCCTTAAAAGAAATTAATTTAAATTCTTTAATAGAAAGTGGAGTTCAAAAATCTGTTAAAGATGAAAAAAAGGATATTATTTATGATTCTATAAGAAGTTACTTAGATCAGAATATAACATTAAAAAATTTATGAGAAAGAAAAGACACTAAATTTTTTAATGTTTTTAATTTATATTTTAAGAATATTTCTAAGTTTGAGTCAAAAGAAGAAAATAATACTTTTAATAAGATATTTTATTCTCTTTATGATGATACAAAACTATTTAGGGGATATGGTAAATTTTGATATTGATATTACTTTTCAGCATTTGTTCAAAAAGAATTTTATAAAGTAAATAGAGATATTTTATCAACTAAAAAGTTTACTATTTTACCAAGAGTGGAAGATACTCGATCTAGAATATTTATCGAAGGTATAAATAGACCTCATTATTCTAATATTGAAACAAATAATGGAAAAATATTTGCACGGTTTTGACCTTTATATTATATTAATGATAAAGATAATAATATAAAGGATTCCTTATATTATAATTCAGCTATATTTAAACCTTATTATAGGTATATGATCCCATTATTTGTTCTTAAATTGTTTATAAATTGATGTTTACGGGTAAAAGATTATTCATTAGGGTATCTTGGTAATATTTTATTATGAAATAAGAAAGAAATTAAAGTAAATGCTATAATAGTTTCTCGTTTTATACTTGTAAAAGTCTTATTAGATTTGTTACGATATAATTATAGAAGTATTATTAGACTTAAACCTAAATATTATTTCTTAAATAAAGTTCGACGAGCAAAACTAAAATACATAAGAGCTTCTTTAAATCATTGAATATCTATTAATCGTGGATTCAAAATTGGAAGAAAATCGCCTACACTTTTCTGACATCAATTTATGAAAGTGTTAAATCAGTATTATTTACGTGTAGTTCGAAATGCACAATTGGATACAGAACGTAAAATATTAGTTCCATTTGTTTTATATTTTGAAGATTTATTATTTACTATTTATGGTAAATGAGTTTTAATTCGATTGTGACCTTTGAAAAGATTTTTTTTAAGTAGTTATATTTTAGCTAATAGACTATTAATGTTAACACTTTGAAGAACTCGAGCTAGAAAAAGGAAAAACAATTTTGCAAGTAGAACATCAGGATTAATGAAGTTATTTAAACTCAGAGAAATTCAAAGTTATTATGATCATTATATCAATAATAATAAATCTTGACCTAGTAATATTTTAAATAAATTTAATGAAGATGCTAGAAAACGTTCTTTAAATTTTTCTAGTTTAGAAAGCTATAATTTCTCTTGAAATTTATTAGATAGATTAAATACTTATCCAAGAACTATTCATGAATACCCTAAATTTTCATCCCTTTTTTTTAATTATAAAACAAAATGTGATAATAGTCTTGAACGACATATTAAGAACAAAATTGAGTTATATAAAATTAAAGGATCTTTAAAATCATCAGCAAATTATGAAGAATTAGGTAAATACTGATTAAGGCCTTTAAATCATTATTTAATTTCATTAAGAAATCGTTCTGATGTATCTGGAATTAGGTTTAAATTAGCTGGGAAATTGCGTCATGCTAGATCTAATGATAGAAGTGCTTATAGACATATATTCTCAGGTTATTTTTTTGGACCACGACATACACACCCATTTATGCCTAAAAAAATACCATTAAATGTTTATCATATTAGAGGACGGATGAAATCTTATATTGATTATGCTAGAAGTGATTCAGTAACAGATGGAGGTGCTGTATCTCTTAAAGTCTGATTATATGCTAGATTTGCTGCTGATGTGCAAGAATTATTATTATACCTCACAGAAATTAAATTCTTGTATAACTATCTTATGACTAGATCTTTTGGTGTTGGTAAAAAAATGAATAGAATAAAGTATTTTACACCGGTTGAAGAGTTATATAAGTTCAATAAAGGTACCTATAAAGTAGTAAGGCAAAATCATGCTTTTACTGCAAAAGGAAAGATAGAACAAGTAGTAATACCATTAACTGTACTGGAACAATTACGGGTTAATTCTAAATGAAGAAAAAATAAAAAGTTGAAATAAAAATATATTTTAAAGATAAGTCAAAAATAGGTTTAAGTTTTAATCTTATTTATTTTCCTTTTATTATAACGAAAAACAAAAGTATAGTTTCAGTTAATTTATTTATATAATATAATAATTATATTATATATCATTATTTTCTCCTATGGGAATGTAACTCAATTGGTAGAGTTTTCGCCTTTTAAGCGAATTGTTATAAGTTCGAACCTTATCATTCTCGAATATGAAATAATAGAATAAATTAATAATTTAGTTTTACTTTTGTAAATTACTTCTTTAAATTATTTTAAATCGGTTTTTGAAATGTTCATCTTTAAAATTAAATTTATCCTGTCTTTGATTTATTACTCTTTTCTTTATTAGGTTATCTATTCTTCTACCCTCTTATTTTCATATGTTTTCTTATATTCTAAAGTTTCTAAGTTTCTTTGTTCCCACTGAGCTTCTTTAAGCTTAAAAAGGGGAGTCTGTTGGCAAAAAGAAGTAAAGACTGGGTTATTGACTAATTGGTAGGTCGCTGGTATTTGGACTCAGTGTGTGTAAGTTCGAACCTTTCTAACCCAATTCTTATTTTAGTTTCTAATGTTTTATTTTTTTATGTATTTTATATTTTAATTATAGAATAAACATGGAGAGTGAAAGAGCCAATAGATACTTCTTCATTGTAAAATGAAGGGAAGAGTGAAATCATTAATATTACATCCCCATTTTAGATGGGGATGTAATATTAATTTGCTTTAAAGTACCCTGTTCCTTATTTTGAGGTTAAGTTTATTCAGTTTAAAATTTGCTTATGTTATTTTTGATTAATTTTAAATAATATTAAATAATTAAATATTAATGAAATAGGTATTTTCCTCTTTTATTGTATATTTAATATAGGGTTAATTACTCTCTAAAGTAATTTGATGATATTTAGATTAGATTATAACAAGTGTTGTTTACAATTCGTAATATAATTACTTTAACTATGAATTGTATAATAAGATACTTGAGTTTGCCCTCGCGTTGCGAGGGCTAATTTAAGTAATTTCTTTGGTTAAAAATCAAAGGAATATCTAATATATTTATAGCTAATTTATAGTTCAAGAAGACATTTTCCATTTCTTAATTTTGTTATAAGTGGGAAATTAGCTATAGAATCATCCTAAGGATTCTATATAATCGAAATGATTTCTTTCTTGTGGCGACTAGTTTTAATTTTATTAGTTTTTTTTTTAATGGATTATCTCACCCATAGGTATAAAATATTATTAGATAGCTTGAGATTGAATTGAAATCGAGATAAAAGTATAGAATTAAAGAAAACTAATGAATTAGAACATACATCAGATGTTGAGACTTACGAAGTTTCTAGAGCAGATTGATGAAGAAGGTGGTTATATTCTACCAATGCAAAAGATATAGGGATTTTATATCTCTATTTTGCTATATTTAGTGGTATTATTATCATGCCTCTAGTAAATCTTGCTATGTGTTGGAAAATTAAATTTTTATTTTTAGATTTTAAGAATAAATGATAATCAACAGGAAAGCGGTATTATCAGTTTAGTATTAATATCCTTAGAGACTTTATGTAAGAGTTATTTTTATCCTCTAAATTTAACAATAAGGAATTAGGTTCGATCCTTATTGTTATAATAGGAGTGTATAAATAATAAAATAAAGTCCATTGATATATGTAAAACGTATATTTATTTAGATGATAGGAACTTGTTTATCTATTTTAATAAGAATAGAGTTAGGTTCTCCAGGTACTCAAATATTAGCAAATGATGCACAGTTATATAATACTGTTATAACTGCACATGCATTCTTAATGATTTTCTTTATGGTTATGCCCGGTATGGTTGGTGGTTTCGGTAAAAATGTAGTCAATTAAAAAAATAATTTTTAAAAATTTATAATTATTTTTTTAAGTAATTGCCGATAGTAATATTGATATTATTATTATAATATAACTGTATGCGAAAAGTCCTTGATTTTAAGGTCTAATCTTTTTTTAATCTTGTATTAATAGTTTAAGAAAGCACTAATTAAATATGGATCTTTCTTAAATAAATTAATATATATTTAATGGTTAATTCGCAGGGTATAAATATAAATATAAATATAAATATAAATATATTATTTATAAGGTATACTCCTCAGAGACTTTACGTTATATTCTATTTTATTAACTATAGAAAAGATATAGTCCTTTTATAACAACTAAGTTGTTATAACATAATGAATTTCTTTGTGCCATTATTAATCGGGGCAGTAGATATGGCCTTCCCGAGACTTAATAATATAAGTTTTTGATTGTTGCCTCCTTCCTTAATATTGTTATTATCTAGTTCATTTGTGGAATCTGGAGCTGGTACAGGATGAACGGTCGTAAATAGGCCTATATTTATAATTAAATATTATTAATATAAACTTTATAAATTGCGTAAACATCCTAAATCTTTTACACTACCTGTTATTGTAATAAATTTAATAGAAAAATACTTTATGGATAAATTTTCTAAAGTAAAAATGTTTTCTATTATTCTGAAATCCTATAAAACTTGTTGAACAAGTTTTATTAAATGGATAGATGAATGAGGATAATTTGCTTAATTATAAGGAATTAGGTTTCCATGTAATTATCAGAGACTAAACATAAAGCAATCATGAATTGGAGGTAATAGTTGTGATTATTCTAAATATATAAATAGATCTAAATTTTCTAATTATTAGATTTATAAAATTAGATAAGAACGGTTCTATAAAATCCATTAGTCCTTAAGAATTATTTTTGATTGATGCTATAGTCCGAACTTATATGTAAATATAAGAAATAATCCTAAATTATTTTTAGTTAAAAGTAAGAATAATTTTAGATTATAAACAAATAGTTATCCACCATTAGCTGCAGCACAAGCCCATTCTGGGGGAAGTGTAGATTTAGCTATTTTTTCACTGCATTTAGCAGGAATATCCTCTATGTTGGGTATTTAATAATTGTGCCCAATGAAATTCTCTTAATTTGCTTAGAAAGTTTTTTACCTATCAGCAAGAATAAAAAGTTTTAACTAAATAATAATTATTTAGTTTTTTTTTTATTTTTCAGAGACTAAATTAGAGAAATATATAAAATAACTTTAGGTATGTTATTTGTATATTATGTTATAGTCCATTTAAGTTATTAAATTGGAAATTCGAAATATATATGTTTTTTTTTACCCTATATTAAGTTGTATTTATTTAATATTGCTTAAATGAAAAAAATTAATTTTATAATAATTTTAAATATAAGACTAAGAATAAATTAGTACTAATTCCTAAATATAAGACTAAGAATAAATTAGCATTAGTTCCTAAGTATAAGAAAAATAAGAAAGCAATAGTTGTTTGAAATACACCTTATTCTTTAGGATATAGTTTATTTCATAAAAAAATTACCAATTATGTGAGGTATAATACTTCAATGTCAAATTACCATAGATCTATATTTGTAGGTATTCTGTTAGGAGATGCATCTATTAGAAAAATTAAATTAGTTAATAATAATGCTCGTATTATATTCACACAATCTTTTGTAAATTTTCCTTATTTTTGATATGTATTTATGGAGTTATATCCATATTGTGCCTCTTTACCGAGATCAGAAGTAACAAAGATAGGGTCAAAAAAATATTATAGAATGATTCTTGCTACAAGAAATTATTTTTGTCTTAATGAATTATATGATATGTTTATTATAAAGGGTAAAAAATGTGTACCTAATGATATATATAATGAATTAAGTCCGGTGGCTCTAGCTCATTGAATTATGTGTGATGGCTCCTGGGCTAGGCATGGGTTAATTATTTGTACAGATTCTTTTACAGTTAAAGAAGTAGTACAATTAATGAATGTTTTATTAGTTAGGTATAATATAATTAGTAATTTGCGTAAAGCTGCAGATTTACCTAGAATATATATAGGAAGTAAAGAAATGCCTAAACTAAAAACTATTATAAACGGATTAATTATACCTTTTTTTATGTATAAACTAGGTTACAAAAGAATTAAATAAAAGGGCCTAATAATCTTAAAATTGGCAATGAACTTTATCACGACTATTATAAATATGCGAATGCCAGGACAGGTATTACATAAAGTACCTTTATTTGGATGAGCCATATTTGTAACAGCTGTATTATTACTTCTATCTTTACCTGTATTAGCTGGTATATTTATTATTCTGCTAGCTTTATATTGGGAGATATGTTGGAATCTCTTAATTTTATACTATTGAAAAATAAGACAACCAGCAAGATATCTGAAACATGATAGTGTTTCTGATATCCTCAGAAACTATGCACCCAAATTTGTGTTTTATAAAAGTTCTAATGTAAAATTTGAATCTTAAGTGGTGAATTTAGAAACAGTTAAAAATTATAATCTAAATTAATTAATTGATTAACTTAATTTAGGATTTTTAAATTTAAAATTAAAAACCTGAAAATTGGATTCTTCTTTATTAAATTCTAATTATTGATTATCAGGATTCATCGATGCAGATGGTCATTTTTCAGTTAGTATATCTGTAAGTAAAAGAAAATAAAATTGAAACAGAGACGTTCATTATAGATTCTATTAGAAATGGCATGAACAATAAACGAACGTCTTTTAATTCAGATTATTTACATAACTTTTATGATTTATATAAATAAAAGATAGTTCTAGCACTGGTGTAAATCAGTGTTTATAATATATATATAAATTATTTTATTATAATTTATATATTAAAGATAACTTGGAATTACAATGTTATTATTTGATAGAAATTTTAATACTAGTTTTTTTGAGCCTGCAGGAGGAGGAGATCCTGTCTTGTATCAACATCTTTTTTGATTTTTTGGTCATCCAGAGGTTTATATTTTAATAATTCCAGGATTTGGAATTATTAGTCACGTTATTGGAACAATGTCTGATAAGTCAGTCTTTGGTTATATTGGTATGGTCTATGCCATGCTTTCAATCGGTGTGCTTGGCTTTATAGTTTGAAGTCATCACATGTATAGTGTAGGATTAGATGCCGATACTAGAGCCTATTTCACAGCTGCTACTATGATTATTGCTGTGCCTACAGGTATAAAAATATTTTCGTGATTAGCAACTGCTTATGGTGGGTCTTTTGCTTTTAATACACCTATGGTCTATGCCTTAGGATTTGTTTTTTTATTTACTATTGGTGGATTAACAGGAGTTATTCTTGCAAATGCATCATTAGATTTAGCCTTCCATGATATAAATTTAAAATATATAAATTTTATTCTTGATTTTGATTTATAAAATGTTATTTTAAAAATAGATTTTTGATTAGAAATATAATCCTGTGAAAAAATTTTAATTTTTCACAGGATGAATATTCGCACCCATTTTTTGTTGGTTTATTAACGGAAATGGAAGTATTGCTGTTGATTTAAGAAATTAAAAAACTACTAACTTGGTATGGGATATATTAAAAGAGAGTAAGGATCTTTATTATAGATTAGAGATTGGAGGATAAGAAATAAGAAGATTGATATTTTCTCATTTTGAAAAAAATCCATTATTGGGTTATAAATAATTTCAATCTAATAAATGGTATCTATATTTTCATAAAAAAAAAAATTAATAAAATATAAGTTGTCATGTAGTTACGTTACTGTAAGAACAAATAGCATATAATATGCTATTTGTTCTTTGTCTACTTTTAGGTTTATTGTAGGCTAACGGTGAAATCTTAATTTTTATTATAAGGTAATAATATTAAAGTCTAAATTATGTTTGGCTAAATTAAGACTATACCGTGGATAATAATTATAATAATAATATTATCTGTAGAGACTATATGTAATGTATTGTAAATTTTTTAATATTTTATGTTTATGCTTTAGTATTATTAAATTTCTTTAAAGAGATAGTCCAGACCCGATCGTAAGATTGGATTAAATATAGCCGACTTATTACGTTGTTGCTTAATATGGGCCAATTTTAAACTTATTTTATTTTTGAAATAAATTTAAAATGGAATTGATTATGTGCTGGAAAATATATTTTTATCTTATAAATTAATATAAATTATCTATATAATTTAAATCTGATTCAAGAATAATTTCATTATTTATATTTAATAATTGAATGAATATATAATCAGCAGAAATTTTAAAAGATTTCTCAGAGACTATAAATCAGTTTTAAAATTTTGATTATCAAAATTTTAAAATAAGATAGTCCAAATTTTTATTTGCATTTCCACTATGTGTTATCAATGGGAGCAGTTTTTGCTCTTTTTGCCGCTTGATATTTTTGATCACCTAAAACTGAAGGATTAACATATAATGATAGAAAAGGTAGAGTTCATTTCTGAGGCCTATTTCTAGGTGTTAACTTAACGTTTCTTCCAATGCATTTCTTAGGTCGAAGGCCGTTTTATACATTAACATATATAATTGTGATATCACAATATGCTGGAACCTTAATTAATTTATTATAATAATTTTCCCATTTCTCCAATAAGTGAGTAGGAAATTTTATGTTTTATTATACAAACATAGATGAGGGGGAAGTTTCTAATAAAATTCATGTAATAAATTATAGAATGGAATCAGAAGGTTCTTCTTAACTTCATTAGAGGATACCTCAGAGACTATATGTGATAAATATTATTAATAATCATTTGAACAGTAGTTGTGTAAACTGTTCAAATGTTATAGTATTAAGAGATAGTCCTTTTCCAATTTTATCTACACTATCTTTTGATTAGGGTAAGTAAGGCCTTATTTTAACAATAACTATTAAATTTAGAATTTTAAATTATTTAAATATTCAATGGAGGAATTTAAAATTAATATTAGCTTCAAGGAATGCCGCGTCGGATACCTGATTATCCGGATGCATTTGCTGGATGAAATTTAGTTTCAAGTGCTGGTTCTATTTTATCAGTTGTAATGACTGCTTATTTTGTTGCATTAATATGTGAAAAATTTGAAGTAGGACGAGATGTTACTCGAGATGGTTGAGTAAAAGATGAATACTTTGACGATGGTACGTCTTGAACTGAAAATAATACGTGAAGTAAACATTTAGAATGAAGTGTTGATTCACCTCCTCATTTCCACGCTTTAAATAAATTACCTATACAATCTTAATAATTTAGAATAATATTTATTACTACACAGTTTCATTTATTTTATAAATGGAATAAATTGAATAAAGTAATAATTAATAATAAAATTTAGATAAATAACAGGTTATTAGAATAAAGTTTAGGTTATGATATTTAGTAGGTTAAAAGGTCAGTTATCTGGTTAAAAGATAGTCTTGATAATGGAGAATTATTTTGGGTTCTATAGAAGTAAAAGATAAAAAATAGATTTACTATAGATAGGTTCGATTCCTATATTCTTCAGATGCTGATAATGGTTATACTTATTTTATTATTAGCTGGTGATTCTAAATCTAAAATGTGAACTGGTCTTCATCTAGTTCACTATTGTAAATTAAACCGAATTGTCTTTATCGTATTTATACTCGCGTGTTACCTAGCCTATAATTGTCTTAATTTAGATAGTATTTGTGCAGGAGTCGGGATATATGATGGCGTTTTCAAAATAACAACAATGTCACAAGTGTTTGACGTAATTTTATTTGCTACAGGAGCTATTGTTAGTTGATTAACATGTTTTGTTCCTTATTCTTTTAAAAAGTATGATAACTCAAGAGCTAAAGACTTTATTAGGGCTTTAGATATTAATGAGTACCCCCAAGATTCTTTTTATAAATTCTATTTTGAGGATTATTATGATATAATTCTTGTAAGATATTATCCTTATATTGATATGAGAAATAAATCTTCTATTGTTATAGGAATGATCAATATTATTAAAAAAATTTCCAATCTGTTGCCTAATATTACATGACCAACTCCATTTATAGTTGATCATAGTACATGTTATAATAAGTTAGAAGTAAAAGAATATAGTATAATATTATTATTTACTGTATTAGGAGGTTCTCTGTTAATTTCCTCTTCTAATTTAATTTCCTTATATTTATCTTTAGAACTACAAAGTTTTAGTTTATATATTTTAGCTACTTCACAAATTAAATCTTTTAAAGGAACAAGTGGAGGATTAAAATATTTCTTATTAGGGGGTCTTTCTAGTGGATTTATTTTATTAGGTTGTAGTCTATTATATGCTTACACAGGGGCACTCAATTTAGATGAAATCTTTAAGATTTATTCTACCCAAACAATTAATTATATACTTGATCCTTGTTTCTTAGTATTATTCGCAGGATTATTATTTAAAGTAGCGGGTGCCCCATTCCATAATTGAGCACCTGATGTTTATTCAGATGTACCTACATATAGTACAACTTGATTAATAACAATTGCGAAAATATCTATTTTAGTATTAATGTTTTTATTAATTCATAATCTATTTTCTAATTTAAGTTTAAATGACTTAAATCAACTAGAAGGTTATTACTTCTTTAAAGAACCCGAAGAAGCTATTAATACTTTTAATATAAAAAGTGAAAATGAATCTAAATTACAAGATATTGAATGAATAAGTTCTACTTGAATGGTGGTATTAAAAGATTCTTTCTTTTACTGATATCCTTCTTTAACTAGTTTAGGTTTATGAACAAGTGTTTTAACTATTTCTGCTATATTCTCTTTAATTGTTGGAACTCTTTTAGGGATAACTCAATCGCGAATGAAAAGATTATTCACTTATAGTACTATTACTCATGTAGGGTTCTTATTATTAGCATTATCAGTGAATTCTGTAAGTAGTTTAGATGCTTTCATCTTCTATTTAATTCAATATACTATTACTAATCTAAATTTATTCTTTATTATTATAGCTTGAGGTTTCTTATATAGTCGATATTATCTTGAAAAAGATTTTCTTCCTATTACTATTATGGATATTAATCCTTATTCTTGAGAAGGTATCGAAGTAGAACCTACTTTATATGATTACTTTGCAAGAATAAATCAACAAATAAATCTAATACTTGAAGAGCATGGTAGTTTTTTTACAGGATATGCAGAAGATACGATTAGGATTTATGATTATATACTTTATTGTGAAAGTGATTATCCCCCAGACTATAAATTTGAAGATAGTGAATGAGAATATACTCCAGTTCCTTACATTTTAAATTTTAAAGGTATGTTCTCGACTGATCCTTTCTTAGCATTTTGTTTAGCTGTAACATTGTTTTCTTTAGCTGGTATTCCTCCATTAATTGGTTTCTTTGCTAAACAACAAGTGCTATTAGCTAGTTTACAATCAGATTATTATCTTGTTACTTTAATTGCTATTTTTACTAGTGTTTTAGGTGCAGCTTATTATTTAAGAATAGTTAAATATATTTATTTTTATGATGATGCTTTCATTAGTTATACTTTGGAACAAAATGAAGAGAAAGAAAAAGAGAAAGATAATGAAAATAAAGAAGATTTTGAATCTAAATTTTTAATTAATTCAATGGAAAAAGAAACTAACTTAGTTATGTTACCAAGTGAAAATCTAAATTTAATTATAGCTTTATTAACAAATATTTCTTTATTTTTTATATTAAAGCCCTATATATTAATGAATGTAATATTTAATATGGTTACTCCGTTCTATAATATATAATAATAAAATATTTTAAATAAAGATAATAGTCTAATTTAAAATAAAGGTTTATTTGTTTATTTGTTTATTCTTTAATTAAAGAATCAATAAATGGATAAACTATTTGCTAGATAATATTTCAAGAATAGAATTTTAATTGTGTTGATCTTTTATTCGTGTTATATCTATTTTTTAAGAGTCTGACAAAGATATTAAATTAATTATTTTATTCATATAATTTTTATTTTAATAAGTAATATGTAGATAGAGGTTAAACTACTAGTAGTTTAAACTAAAAATTTTAAATTAATTTAATTATCTGAGACATAAGAGTAATAAAATTTGGTTGTAAATTTATTAACAATAATGCAATTTTATATATTCCTTTTATATTTGATTTATTCATTATTTAGTTATTTAACAACGTTAGATGTTAATTGTCTAATACTTATTTTTCAACAGTTTGCAGATTTACCTATAGTAGAACAATTTTTAAATTTTGATATTATAGATGGAATAGGAGGTTCTGGTATGAAGGCTAGTATTATTAATGGTGAAAACATAAGTAATACTGTAACTAATACTATGACTGGTAACAACCCAGTAGGAGATAGCATAGAAGGAACAGAGGGCCAAGCTGCTAGTTCGGGAGGATCGGAGCCAACAGTTAGTAATGCAGATAGTGGATCTGCTGTACCTAGTACCTCTTCAGTAGAAGGTACTGCAGATAGTGGATCTGCTGTACCTAGTACTTCTTCAGTAGAAGGTACATCTTCAAATAATGAAAACACTAATAGTAATTCAGTAGAAGGTACATCTTCAAATAATGAAAACATTAATAGTAATTCAGTACAAGGTACATCTTCAAATAATGGAAACACTAATAGTAATTCAGTAGAAGATAGACCTCAACCTAGGACTCGAACTGAGCCTGTTAGACAACATAATCCTGTACCTCCCTGTTATTTTGAGGATACGGATGATTGTTGTTGTGGTGGTGCGGGTAGTTGCTCTTGTGTGACAGATAATTATTCTGACGTTCGTAATCCTAGTTCTGTTATATTATCATTTTGTTGATTTGTAATAAAATTGGCTTCTTGATGATTAGATAGAAATGCTGCAAAATCTTCAACGGTTACTAATGATTATAAGAGAGAAGGATCTAATACTACTGATATAGTAGAATCTGTTAATGTAAAGTCTGGTAAGGAGATAGGATCTTCTGTTGTACATACAGAAGTCCTAAATAATCCTATTTTACAAAAAGAAGAAAATATCCATTTTTATAGGATAGACTCTATAGAAAAAGAATTACCGGAATCTAAATCTTGTGGAGAAGATGAAAACAATAGAGGAACTAAGGATTCTAGCAGGTCTAGAGTTTCGGATTTACCGTTAGCATGAGGATTGTATTTCCAAGATGGAGCAAGTCCTTCGTTTGAAGGGATTGCTGAATTACATAATAGAATTATGTTTTATCTTATATTAATTTTATTTGGAGTTACTTGAGTCATGTCTTCCACTATGGTTAATTTTAATAAAAAAGAAAACCCCTTAGTTTATAGACATTTAAACCACGGTACGTTAATCGAATTAATATGAACAGTAGGTCCTGCATTAGTTTTAGTAGCTATTGCTTTTCCTAGTTTTAAATTACTTTATTTAATGGATGAAGTTATCGATCCCGCTATGAGTGTCAAAGTAACAGGTCATCAATGATATTGACAGTACGAATATGCGGATTTTTTAAACGAAGAAAATGAAAATATCGATTTTGATTCTTATATGAAAGATGAAGGTAGTTTAGAAGAAGGAGAATTACGGTTATTAGAAGTAGATAATCCTTTAGTACTACCCGCAGATACTCATATTCGATTTATTATAACTGGAGCAGATGTTATACATGATTGAGCTTTACCAGTGTTAGGTTTAAAAGTAGACGCATGTCCAGGTCGATTGAATCAAGTCTCTGTTATTATAGAAAGAGCTGGAGTGTATTATGGGCAATGTTCTGAGATTTGCGGAGTATTACATTCTTCTATGCCTATAAAATTAGAAGCCGTAGACGTAGAAAAGTTTTTTTCTTGAATATTAGAACAATAAATAGATATTAATTTATCTTTTAATTATTTTCTTATTTAGAAAAGAAAACTTGTTTAGAAAGATTTTAATTTAAATAATTAAAATATTCTATTCTAATTTTATAAATATATCTCTTATGATTTAAGCATTAAGTGTTTGATTATGAGAGTTAATTCCCTGTAACATAATGTTCTCCAATTTGTTGTGATTTAAGCAAAAGAAAAGAAGTCTCTTTTCTTTTCTTTTGCTTAACCCTATCTCTTTAGCTTAGTGGTAGAGCTTAATAGTCCTAATATTATGATTCGGGTTCGATTCCTGAAAGAGATTAATGATTTTTATTTGTAAAAATATAAATTATAGGTCCTAATTCTTTAATTTAAGTTTAGAAAAATTAAGGATTTTATGTAGTATTGCTATTTTTATGTTGTTAGAGATTACATATTAATCACCCTAATGATTGATTCTTGTATAATTAGAAAGATTCACGGTAAGAATTACTAATAACAATTAAAAATCTAGAATAAAAATAAATAAAATTATAACATATATTTAGATTAAGTAATTAAAAATTCAATAGAGTTAAGAATATATTATATAAAAATAAAAGATAGAATAGTTAACTAAAGTTATAATGAATTATTAAGATTAATTTTGAATTGTGATAAAAAAATATATTGAGGTCTAAAACTTTTATTTAATATATAGAATATACGTCGTCGTTATAGCTTAATTGGTAAAGCAGGGCACTGTTAATGCCTGGATATGGGTTCGAGTCCCATTCATGACTAGTTCCCACATAGAAATGTGGGAAAATTGTGAAAATATTTATATTTTCACCATGTAGGAAGAAATGAGATCTTCTCTACACAATACCTATAAATGTATTTAATGATGGTTCCGAGTGAACGCTGTTTAGGGGTATTAATACATGCGAATCGAACGCCTGAATATGTTGTAATAAGGATACGTAGTATATATTTATATTAACTATAAAGAAGGTGAGATTGTACGGATTTTTTTATTATAATATACTTGAATTAAGAAATATTTAAAAATTCTTAGTAAAGTTGATATTATATTATAAATTCAGATCTGATATCTTTATATAAGGTCAGTCTTTTTTTTATATTTTAATTTCAAAATAAAAAAGATAAGTATAAATTTTTATTTTTAAATAATATTATTCTGATAGTTTATTTTTATTAAAACAAGAATTATCCTTAAAAAGATAATATGAATTTTAATAATGTAAAAATAGGAGTAATTTTTTATTAATAACCGTATTACAATTCAATATTGGACGTGGTGGACTGGTGAGTAGAATCAGGAATGTTACCTCGAAGAAAGGTTAAATACCTTATGTGCTGTTATTATTTCTGTATTTTTCTGTTCAATTGTGAAAATATTCTTTGTTTTAGCAAAGAAGGTTTATTTATTTCTATTCATTGATAGCAATCAATGTCTATAAGTAGAAAAATTCGATTTAGTAAATTTTATATTAAAACGTATTTTCTATGACTAATAATATTTTTTATAATACTAACAGATTATATAAGATATTATTATCACTAAGATATTATTTCAATTTAGAAGTATGTTATCTTAGATTATCAGTAAAATATGGAATGATTCCTATTTAGAAATAAGTAGGAAGACTATGAATTAAACTACATATATTAATAATATATTATTAGTCTATGAAATATAGGTAATGAATAAATATCATTCATAATATTTATATTTAGTATTTTATTAAGGTATTTTATAATAAATTGGAACAAATAAGATATCAAGGTAAGATAGAGGGAGATTTATAAGTCTATATGCTAAAGGAAAAGTTATTCGCTTTGAGATCGGCCTGTCTTGGGGAGGTAGTAGGAGAGGTAATGGCTCAACTAGCCTGTGAACCATAGTTGTATCGTTTGATAGATGGACAACCACATTGGCAATGAGAAAACAGCCTAGCGACTTGCTTCGCCTGCAGTAGGGAATCTTGGTCAATGGCCGCAAGGCCGAACCAGCTACCTAAAGGGGTAATAGAACCCACTTAATGTGTGCAGAAAATGTAGTTGGTAAAGCCCTAAAGGAGAGAGGATGATGACGTTATCTTATATTTTGATTTAATAAACTAGATTATATTAATTTATATATCAAAGTGTTATATTATATTATATCTGTTTTATTGCTCTTTAAAAACTGAACATTTTTATAGACTGTGAAAATATTTTTATTATAATAAATGGAAAACTCTCATTATATTCCTTACAAATTTTTGTTTTACATTAATTTGTTGATTTATAGTATAGAATATAATCACCTATATAATACTATAACTATAGTTATAATAAGAATTGAAATGTTAGATGTTTAAATACGGGTCAGGAAGGAAAGCTTGGTTACGATTTAATGCTAGCTATAATAAGATCTATTAAGTCTTGGCTAATACACGTGCCAGCAGCCGCGGTAATACGTGTGAGACAAGTGTTGCTCGTCTTTAATGGGTCTAAAGGGTGCGTAGGCGGTATAGTTAATTTACTTTATAACACCTAAGAGTGAGGTTTATATTGCTATACTAGAGTCTTAAGGGAGTAACAGGAACGGCGAGAGGAGTGTATTAATACTGAGATACTTGAAGGAATGCGAAGCGGCGAACGCATGTTACTACAGAAAACTGACGCTGAGGCACGAAGGCATGGGTAGCGATAGGGATTAGAGACCCCAGTAGTCCAAGCGGACAACGATGTATGCTATGATGTAGATTCTATTTAAAAGTAGCTGTTATAGTGTTGTGGTATAGTGCTAAAATTAATATAGAATAAGAGTATCCTAGATTTTTAATTTAGTTATCTTCCTGCAAGAAGGTCATTAAAAAGGGAATTTAGGTATAATTAGGAATATTATGCTAATCTATTACAATGTTAAATTATTTTAACCCAACAGTATTAACAAATAAAAAGCATTATAATTATGTTAAATTCATTTTTAATTTCTGTTATCGAATATTCCTCCTGAAGCCGGGGAAGACGATCTATATATTAAGATAAAAGTAGTAAATTTATTGACAAATATATAGACATACAATTAAATTATTATATTTAATTTAACATGATTGAAATAAAGTAGCTATGCTATTTTATTCTTTAGTTATTTTGGTATGAATGTCCATATCAAATTGAGACAAAAGTCTTTTTTTCCAATATTTAGTGAGAATTTAGCTAATCTATTAATAAATATTTTATATTTATTAATAAACAAAAGACTTGATTTGTAATCAAATTAAATAGAAAATTTAATATAATAAGCTCAAAGCAATAGAAATACACTATGAATGAAGATTTTAAGCATACCACCTGGGGAGTATGGTCGCAAGGCGGAAACCCAAATCAATAGACGGCTCCAGAGATCAGCAATGAAGCATGTTATTTAATGCGATAATCCGCGCATAACCTTACCACTCCGAGAATTTTTTTCGCAAGAAGAATTACTGGTGTTGCATGGTTGCCTTTAGTCCGTGTCGTAAGATGTCAGGTTGGATCCGACACAAACGGGCGCAATCCCTCTTCTTTCTGGTTTAATAATTTTTAAATTAGATTGGGTTTAGTTTAATATTAATATTAATATTAATATTAAATGCTTAAACTCATTTTTTGGTAAAAAAGAAGAACAATTAGCAATAATTAAATCTTCGAAAAGTTTTAACAAAAGGAAATATTTTTATTTATTTTGTATTAGCTACATTTATGTAAGACACTTTGCCTTAAAATGAATCATCTATGATGATTCATTATTAAATATTAAGTTCTTAATATTTAATGGTCAATGAAGTGCGAAATATTTCCATAATAAGGAACTGAAGATTGAAGAAACAGTCCCTTTTAAGGTAAACTGTCTATGTTTAAATAGGGATCACGACAAATCATTATGGCCCGAGTGGAGTGGGCGATCGACGTGCCGCAAGTTCTTTAACAAAGGGAAGCAATGATATATAAGGTCGGAGCTAATCCTATAAAATAAGGAAAACGAAATGCGAATTGTAGTCTGAAACTCGGCTACATGAAGAAGGAACTGCTAGTAATCGTAAATCAGGATCGTTACGGTGAATTTTTTTATCTGGGGTGTACTAACCACTCGTCAGGCGGAGAAAGGGGTATGTGCTGGAAGGGTTTTATGCTTCTAATCGCAATAAGCTATATTAAATAAATATAGAATAACATTTATCTGACCCTCTAAATGATTAGGTTTTCTTTTTATCTCTGATTTAAAAAGAGTATCGTTAAGAAAACCCTTGATTATAAAATAATTAATTTATTACTTATTTTATTTTCAAGATTATAATAACAGAATCTAGATTATAATATGAAAGATTCTGTTATTATTTTTAATAACTTCTTGTTTTCTAGAATTGGAGAGAAGATTTATTATGGAGGAATAAAATCGCCTCTTTTAGTGAATTGATTTCTTTCTAGAATAATGGGAAATTTATTCCTATATTTGTTTTTTAGATTCAAGTAAAATAGAACTCGTTCTATTTTATTTGAATTTTAATCCTAATATATTGATTATTAATTATATATTTTTAATTTAATATATTAGTTGATTAGTAGATACAAAGTTAAGAATGATTAATTTTGGGTTTTAAGTGAAGATCTTAAGGTATGACTCTAATGTCTGTTAAGTCGCAATAAGGTAGCTGTAGGGGAACCTGCAGCTGAATGATTATACAATAGCATAAATAAATCTCTTAGGGAGTGATTCTCAATGGTTGAGAGGTGGGCTGTAGACTCACTGGTAGAAGCCGCAGATGGTTCGATTCCGTCCGCTCTCAAACTTCCTATTATAATTCTATTTATAAAAAAACAAGAATCTAATTTGTTTTTGAATATTAGTTTGTAATAGGAATGTTGTAACTTTATTAATTTTAACTATTTATTTAGTTAATATTAATAAAGTTATATATAATATGTTATTAATAAATTTTTATATTTATCTCCCCTTCCAATAATATTGGAAGGGGGGATAAATATTACTTTACTAGGCTTAGCCTGCTCCTTACATAGGGAGGGTCTAAGCATTGATTTAAATATTTTTATTGGATAAAAATATTTAAATTTAGAATTTAGATCTTTCTGAATATATTTCTTTTATTCATAAATGGAGCTTGTATCTATATTTAATTATATTTATGTTTTATGGATATTGATTTCTATTTCTTCTTATTATTTTGCCCTCGCGTCGCGAGGGCAAAGTTAAAGATTCCTATTTCATATGTTAGATGAAATGGGAGTTTAAGTAAAGGGGAAGATCCAAATTCCTAGCTATTTCATTGTTTATCTTTAAATGGAGAAAGATGAAATAGGAAGTTTCTACCCAAAAGTTTACCTTGTTGCAGTCAAGGTAAACTTTTGGGTGGAAAAATTTTTATTAAAGAATATATTAATTGACCAGATATATATTTGGTCATATAGGTGGATATGAGGAACAGACAACAAAAGGACAAGCTTATTTTGTTGTAATTTGTTCCAAGAGGTTAGTCGATAAGAGATGATTGTAAAATGATTATGGAATTCAATTTAAATATAGAACTGTTAAAATTTCTTGTAACAATAGGTGCAATTCTCTTAGGGATTGCAGTTATAACAAGTAAAAATCCAATAATTGCGTTATTTAATTTAATAACATTATATTTATTAGTTGCCATTTATTTAATTATTGTAGGTATAGCCTATATGGGTATATCATATATAATAATTTATGTGGGAGCTATAGCAATATTGTTTTTATTTATAATAATGATGATAGATATTGAGGTTGTACCTAGTACAACAAAAAATAGAAAAACAACACCTTTAATATTTGTATTATTTTTTGCATTTATATATATAATGAGTCAATTCGTAAAGTATTTGGAATTGACTCAATTTACTAATTCTTTTTCTTCGAAAATAAAAACAATTTATTTAGAACTTATTAATTTAGACGATCAACTTTCCATCGTCAATCTTAGTAATAATTCCATAGAAGCTAGTCTTAATTTAGACAATTCTTTACATAGTATTGAAGATTCTATTGGAACATCTCTTTTAAATTCTAATTATAAAGAAGAAAATATTTCCATTGACGATAATGTAATCGTTGATGTTGAAAATCATGCAGTTAGCATAAATAACAATATAGTTCAATCTATACCCAATAAAAATATTAATTTGGGTATAGAAGAATTAGATATTTTAAATTTTCTCTATAAAAACTTTAATAATACTGTTATTAAAGGTATTATAGAAACACATTCAGACACCGTAAATTTTGTTTATTATTCAGTTATAACCCCTACTTGAGACTCTATGTTAGGTAATATAACTCAAGTTGCAGCTATAAGCGAAAATTTATATAGTACTTATTCTTCCTTTTTATACATTTTAAGTGTATTATTATTATTAGGAATGATTGGGGCTATCATTTTGACAGGTACAGATAGTCATGGCATAAAAATTGTTTCCAGGTTTAATAATAAGAAAACAGTCCATAAATCTTCTATTTTAAAGAGAAATGAGAAAAAACAATTAGGAAGTTATCAATTAATAGGATTATTTTATTTAAGTGAAAATCCTATCTTTAATAAATACTCTTCCTATTTTGATTTATTTACTTCATTTATATCTAAAATTATTATGAATAAAGATATAATTATAAGTGGTATTATACTAAGTATAGGTATATTATTTGTATCTTGATGTCTTTATTTTATAATAAAATTAAAAATAATAAAAAAAAAGACTTTATATAGTCATCAAGAAAAAATTAAATCTTCCCATTATTCTGTTGTAGATATACCTCTTCAGTCTAAATTGATAAGAGATGATAAAAGGCGAATAAAGTTAGAATGAATAGATAATGAATGAAGGTGAGTAGAGGTACCTGAGAATGCTCCTGATCCTAGAGAACTAAGGCGTCGTAATAACAATGGTGAAAGACCTAATAATGAAGGTGATGACCCTAATACTGGAGACGGAGGTCCTAATAATGGTGCAGGTGATTCTGGCAATGGTACGGGAGCTAATGGTACTGGTAATGATAATGGTACTGGTAATGGTACTGGTAATGACAATAACAATACTAATGGAAATAATAATGGTACTGGTAATGACAATGGTAATAGCAACGGTACCAATAACAATGGAAATGGAGCAGAAAATAATGGTAATAATGAAGGAGATCAAGGAAATTCAACAGGATCAGAGGCCCCTTCTATGTCAGCAACAGAAGCTCAACTACGGTCAGAATGAGAGGATGCCCTTAGACGAGTTCAAGAAGCTAGACCTGAATTACCAAATAATACGGAAGCTGCTCTAGAAAGAGTATGAGATAATATTGATAGATTTGTACCGCGCGAGACTACGCCTGAAGATGTACGTGTAAACCATATATCAAGAATGTTAGATACCTTCCGTGAAACTTATGGATTAAATGGGAGTGGTACCAATGGAGGTGGCACTGGTGCTAATAGAGGAGTAATTTTTGCTTATTTTGTATTAGATTCTGATAATTATTTATCATCCTTACATTTATTTGGAAGGGATGTATTAAATTACTTAATTTCTCTTAATTGAGAAAATTATAAGAATCTAAGTTTATTACTTTTATTACTAAGTTTAATATGTTTAGGTATTCTATTTACTTATTTTATCTGATTTGAAATAATAAGTAAAAGAAAAATTAAATTATTTTCTAGTCTAAAAGATTCTTATTATATGGATATTTACGAATGAAATATAAAAGAATTAATGTTTTTTGCAAAAAGAAAAAAGAATAAAAAAAAACATAAAAAAGATAAAAAAAAAAATGAAGAAGAACCTGGAAGATCACGATCAGGTTCTCCGTTTGGGGAAACAGAACAACCAGGTTCTTCATCATGAGAGGAACCACGACCTAGTTCTAATTCTCCATCAGGAGAGCAACCAAGTTCCTCATCAGGACAACAACCTGGTTCTCAAGGTTCTCCTTCAGGACAGCAACCTGGTGGTTCTCAAGGTTCTCCTTCAGGACAGCAACCAGGTTCTCCATCGGGACGGCAACCTCATTTTCCATCTGTACAAACAGAAGAATCAGGTTCTTCATCAGAACAAAGAGAACAACGTAGTTCTCCATCTTCCCCACGAAGGGAAGAACAAAGGCCTACTTCTTCATCCGGAAGACAAAGAAGTTCTGGTTCTCCATTAAGACAGCAACCTAGTTCTTCAAATCAACCACCTACTAACCCTCAAGGACCAAGCTCTTCTAATACTGGAGGAATAGGACCTCAACCAGTTCGTGAGCCAACATTAGCAATGAAGAGAATGATGGTGAGAATACATGCAGCGGAAAAAGACTTAGAACGTGAATTTCGTGGTAGTCATCTGCCTGATATTAATGAAACTTGAGAAACCTATATGCAAGAGAATCCAGATTGAACTGAAGCGGAATGTTTAAGAGAAATGAATGGAGTTTTATATATGCTTCAACATGGGGATCGTCGTAGAATAAGGGGTCTTATGGCTGATTTGGAAAAGATGAAGATAAATAAAGGTCCAGGGCCTGGACCAGGACCTGGTCCAAGTGCAGGTGCTAGTAAAGCAACATTTTATATTCCTTTTTTTATTAATGATGATACTTCAATTTATTTTAGTTCTTCCCGTTTATTTATACATGAAGAATATTTTTCATTAAATTGAATTTCTATTCTTTGAGGTATAGGTAGTTTAATTATAGTATGTTCTTCATTATATATTTATTACATAAATGTAGGCCAAATTGAAAATTCAAGAGATATTGGTTGACCTTATTGAAGATTCATTGCTTTTATTTTACCTATTAGAGAAGCTGATAGTATTGAAACAAGAGATTCTTTATTGGATGATATACTTCATGATGAATTTGTATGACAAATGGTTTGTATATTTCTTGTCTTTTGTTACCTATGATTAAGAGTTAAACCAATAATTATTAGATGATTATCTGTATATTTAAAATACCGAGAAGAATTTGAAAAGGCTAATAACACAATAAAAGAATTAACAGATATTAAGGCCAGACTGCTAAAGGAGATAGAATGAGAAAGATGAGCACGATTCTATTACGCTAAAAGTTATAGGAAAATGGCCGCTAAATATAAAAAATTAAAACTAAATCAAGATAGAAATATTAGACAAAATAAAACGAAATTTAGGAATCTAAAAGGGTTAGTTTCTATTCCTTTCTTTTTAGATTATAATAGCGATTCAATATCTTATCTTATTGGATTTCCTACTCAATTAGGTTATTTTGTAAGTATTATCGTTATTATTAGTTTATTATTATTAAATATTAATATAGCTTTTTCTATTAGTAATATTTATGTAGCTAAAGGAGGGGGTTTTGAATGTGGTTTTACCGGTTTTTTACAGACGAGAGAACGATATAACGTTGTTTTCTATAAAGTAGGAATCCTTTTTTTAATGTTTGATTTAGAAATATTTGTAACTTTTCCTTTCCCTGTTGGTAGTGCAAAAGCACAAATCTTAAATATACTCAGTGTTTTAGCTTTTTTATATGTTTTAATGTTTGGGTTATCTTTTGAATTAAAAAAAGGAACTATTGACTTTGAAAAGAGACCTTCAATTTAAATTAGGATAAATATTAAAGTATTTAAGTTAAACCTAATTTTTATATTATTTACATATTATTCCTTAAAATTGACTATCAATGTAAATGGAAGAAATTTATTTTTAGATTCCAATACTTTATGTACCTTTTTCGTATGAAAAGAAAAGATCAAAAAACTGAGATGTTAGAGTATTTCCAATCATTAATAATTATTTAATTTATTAATATTAAATATTATAGATATTATTATATTTTCGGGTAATAGAGGATAAAAAAAAATACAATACAAAGTATTAGTATTTCTGTACTTTAATAGTATTAAATAAAAGCAATTTAATGTTTATTTTCTCACTTCCAATTGAAAATGGGTAAATAATCCTTACTCTTTTATTTATATGTTTAGATAATTAAATAATTATTATTCTGTTATTAAGGTTCTTACTTTAAGAGTATTAAACTAGAAATTTATTTATTTAAATGTCGATTTATGATTATATAAAAGAAAATAATTTTCTTTTATGGAAGTTATAATAATATATGATACAAAAGAGCTGTTTATTGTTAAGTAAGCTTTTTTTAAATTAGAAAAATTTTAAGTTTTGTTTTCTTTTATAAGTAAAATTTAAATCTTAATTTTAATTATAATTATTAGATTTATTATAATAAAAAAATTTGGGGTGAAAAACGATAATAAAATGCAAATAATTGCAATATATCCTTTATTAGAGGTATTAATTGTATTAGTACCAATCTTAATGTCAGTTGCATTTGTAACAGTAGCAGAACGAAAGATTATGGCTGCTATGCAGCGTCGAGTAGGGCCGAATGCAGTAGGGTTATGAGGATTATTACAACCATTTGCAGATGCCTTAAAATTATTAGTAAAAGAAATTGTAATACCTAGACAAAGTAATAGGTTATTATTTGTCATAGGCCCATGTATTACTTTGATTTTTGCTCTATTAGGATGAGCTATTATTCCTTTTGGTGAAGGATTAGCTATTTTCGATTATGAATTAGGTGTGTTTTTTGCTTTAGCTGTATCATCTTTAGGGTCTTATGGTATTTTAATATCAGGTTGGGCAGCTAATTCAAAATATTCGTTTATGGGGGCAGTTCGGTCAACGGCTCAATTGCTTTCGTACGAATTGGTATTTTCTTCAATTATACTGATATTGATAATTTTTTCGGGTTCTTTTAGTTTAACTTTTATTGTTGAATGTCAACAAGCTGTGTGAAACGTTTTTCCATTAATGCCAATTGCATTAATGTTTCTTATAGCTATATTAGCAGAAACTAATAGACCCCCTTTTGATTTACCTGAGGCTAAATTTGGCTTATAAAATACTTAGTATTTTATAATAAGTTCATATAATATAAATAATTATTTATGATTAAAAGGTAAAGTATTTTCCTTTTTTATAGTAATTATAGAATAATATTATTTCATAGAACTATATGTAATTTTATTAATTTTCAGAGACTTAACATGAACAAATATCTTTATATATTTCTTTTATTTAATAAAGTTATTTATAATAAAGTCCTATTCTTTTTGATTGTTATTTAGTAAAAATAGAAAAAAAAAAGAATAAAATTGGAATCAGAGCTCGTGGCAGGATTGTGTGGAATGAGATTTACTCTTTATTGCTGAAGTTGGAAAACTTTATCCTGGGTTTTAGGATTAATTCTATTTAAAAATGACGATTGGACTAGTGTCGTCGGCATTTTAAGCGATTTAAATAGAAAACGAACTATATATGTGAATAAGATAATGAATCCCTATAAAGGCTTTCTTGGTCACAAAGGGATTGCAAAATTTTGTAAAATTTTGCAACCTATTACTCATTTCTACACTTGAACAAGTAAGATTATGGATCCGGCTGAACGATTAACCCCTTGTGTAGGTTTTTATATTTTATTAAAATTGAATATTATTTGAGTAAAAAGAAATAGAATATTTCTTATAAAGTCTGGGAATTCCATAAATAGGTATAATTTTTATAATTATACATACAGTAAAGGTGAAACCATTACAAGAAGTTATACTCGGAAGAGTATCGCTTTAGAGAAGGGTGGAATTAAAAGAATATTTATCTTGAATCTCAAGAGAACTTTCTTTACATGTAACCCTACTACAATTAATAAGTTAAGTAGACTTAATAGTGAATTAAAACTAAATGAGTTTTCTTTAGTTAGTGTTAAGTATTCTATACTTAATAATATAAGTTTAAATAAAGATAAAAAATATATAAAAGTAAGTTCCTTTTTATGTAATACTGCTTTTTTATTAGAAATTAATGAAGATTTATATAAAAAAAGATTAATACCCTATAGATTAAAAGAATCTACTGTTAATAATATTATTGATAATATTAATACAGGAAAGTATAATTTTTCTTCTTTTAAAAGTGATAATAATGATAATATTATTGGAGATAATATAATTATAGAAGGTATAAGAGTAATATTAATTTTTATCTTAGAAAAGTTCAATAATAATATTAAGTCATTTTATTCATTTCGATTTAGTGAAATGAATTATCTGAACAGAAATTTATGTTTATCTCATTTAAAATCAGAATGAAATGATATTAATTGAATTCTGAATTATGAATATATTAAGGACTTTAAGGTGATACACAGAAAAATTATATTTAGTGAATTGGAAAAATATATTCAAGATCAGAAATTTTTTGATATCTTAAATATATTATTTAATTCTAAATCTTTTGGTCTATCTCAAAATAATTCTTTTAATAAATATTTATTTTCTAATCAAGATTTATTTTCTTTATTATTAATTAATCTTTTTTTTCATCATTTTGATAAAGAAATTTGGAAAATAAAGGATAATTTAATTAATAATATAAATATTAATGAAGTTTCTAGTATTAATTATAAATATCTTTCTAATCTACGGTATAAAAGATATTATGATGAAATTATAATAGGAATTAAAGGATCTAAAAATTTAGCATTAGAAATAAAAAAAGAAGTAGATATGTTATTTGAATCTAATCTAGATTTAAAATTAATAAATAAAGAGAAGAGTTTAGTACATATACCTTCAGATAAAATTTTTATTTTTAATGTTTTAGTTTCTAGTGTTTCTTTAATTAAAAATAAATCTATAAATTCTTTGTGTTTATCTAAGATAGAATCAGGTAAGTTTAGTGATATAAATAAAAATATTGCAATTAAAAAGCTAAAAGGAATGAGTGATAATCAATTAGTAAAATTAAATAAAATAAATGAAGAGAAATATAAAATTATTTTAAATGCTAATGTTAAGATTATTAAAATTCTATTATATAATAGTGGGATTCTCAATAAAAAGTCTAAACCTATAGCTTTAAGAAAATTTTTAAATTTAGATTCTTATTATATTATACATTTTTATCGTGAAATTAGTTTGATAATATGATGTACTTTTTGTCAATGCGATAACTCTTTAGAAGTATTAAATTTAATTTTTTATCATATAAAATGGTCATTATTACATACTTTAGCTGCTAAACATAAATCTACGATACGAAATGTGTTAAGAGAACATTATCCAGATTTAAGAATAAATAAAGAGTCTAAGGAAATTCAATTTGTTACTAAAGAAGAACTATTTTTTATTAAAAGAAATATGGATAAAGTTGAAAATGATAATTATTATGTTAATGTTAATTGAGGTGATGATACTCAAGATTTTCATACTATTTTAAAAAGGAGGAAGAAGATGGGTGTAAATATTTTTGTTAATTCAACATTAAATATTTTAGATCTAAATAGGTATAATTTATCAGATAGAAATACTAATAGTATTTCTAATAGATTAAAAATGGACAAACGTTATTATTCTACTTTTAAGTCTAATAATAATAAAATGGAAGTTTCTAATTTATCTAATTTAATAGATTTGTATCCTTTATTTTTAAGAAATCTTAAAATAAATGAAGGACAATTTTGAAAAGGTAATATTATAAAGGAGTTAACAGATAAGGAATTTAAACAATGGTTTTCTGGATTTGTAGATGCAGAAGGTTTATTTTATATAAAATTACGTAATAATGGTACATTAAATTGTTTTATTTTTGAAATACATATTCATATTGATGATTTACCTACTTTATATTATATTAAAACGCGATTAGGAATAGGTAAAGTTAGAATCTTAAAGAATTCCGCTTGATTTTATGTAAATAAATTAAAAGAAATTGAAATTATAATATCCATTTTTGAAGAATTTACTCTTTGAACTCATAAACAATTGGATTATGAATCTTTTAAGTGTGCTTATTATAATAGAAAGAATCTTGCGTTTGTTTTGGACATGAAAAATAGTATGAACAGTAAAAGGGTTAATTATATGAATTATAAGGTGCCAAAAGCTGAAAATCTATCTCCTTATTGAATTGTCGGTTTTGTTGAAGGAGATGGTTCTTTCGGTATTTATAGTTTAAAATGTATTTTTAATATAGTTCAGAAGGACGATACAATTTTAAGGGTTATACGAGATTATTTTATTAATATAATAAGAAAGAATAAAGATGAAAGCCCTAATTTATCTTTAGCGAATATTATAAAGAAAAATAATAAAAATCCTGTTTTTTCTTATACAATTGGAAATCAAGATTTTATATATAAGTATGTAGTACCATTCTTTATTCAAAAGAAAATCATAAGTAGAAAAGGATATGATTTCTATATTTGATTAATTTGTATTTATATTATAATTTCGGGATTTAATAAAATCCCGAAAGGAAAGTATTTGCTTTTACAACTAAGTAAATATATGAATAATCGTAGATATTCAAATTTTAATACCTTAAACAATAGAGATGTTCAGACCATTATAGATCATTATTCTTCTTTATATGCTCCTTTAAAATTGTTATTTACTGAAGTAAGTTTATTTGATATTCAAAATACAAAATCGTATAAAGAGCTTTCTAATTCATATACTAAGAAAAACTTAAGAGGGAATTTGCATTTAAAACAAGGGTTCTTGGTTTATGTTTATAAAGAAAATAAAGAAGTAGAGAGTTCTCCTTTTCTTAGTATTAAAGTTGCAAGTAAGTATTTAAACATAACTGTAAAAAAGATTAGTAACTATTTAGATACTGGATTGTCTATTAAAAATTATTTTTTTTATAGTAATAAACGCTAATTTATAAAAATCGATTTAAACTTATATTATTTAATTGTAGGGAGCCGTGTGATAAGTAATTATCAAGCACGGTTCTGTTTGAAGTTATTATTAGTAGTAAAAAAGGATAATCCTTTTTTATCAGGAATAATAATTTACATTAATCATGACGGAACATGGTGCATCTATATTTGTGTTTTTCTTTTTAGGGGAGTATTCTTCTTTAATTTTAATGTCTGCATTTATGTCTATCTTTTTCTTAGGAGGATATCATTTTCCTGATCTTAAAAATAATTTTTTAGATCTTTGCGCTTATTTTTATCTTTTTTGTATAATGCCTATAAAAATTCGATTATATCTTTTAGTGTATGAGGTTATAGCTATAATAAATGGCTTATGAGTGTTTATATATTCTCGTTATGAAGATTGGGTATTAAACCCAATCAAAACTTTTATTGAGGTATGAATAAAAGGTGAAGATCCTTTTTTAAACAATAAAGTAATAATGCCTAAAAGTAGTTCTGAAAACATAGAGACAATAGATATGAGTAGTATATTTGCAGATTTAATGAAACAATTATGTGATGACCGAACTTCTTGTCAATTATTACTGAAAAAAATGATAGAGTTTATTAATTCTAAGAATGAATCTTCATTAGATAATATTTTTACTAATTTAAATGACAAAGATACTTTTATTAAAAGTATAGGTATCTTTTTAGACAAAGTTGAAGGGTCTTTTATTTTAGGTATTAAAATTATTTTTGTTGTATTCTTTTTTATTTGAGTTAGAGCATCTTTCCCTCGACTTAGATATGATCAATTAATGTCTCTTTGTTGAAAAGAATTGTTACCATTAGTGTTTGGGTATATTATTCTCACTATTTTTATTTTTTATACATTTAATATGATGCCTGTTGGTATCAGTTTTTAATGTATCTTCTTCTATAAGAAGATTAGAGTAATTATAAATGATTATAAGTAGCTTTTTAACTCCTTTTTTATTTTAATAGAGTATTTTTTCTAAATCTTAATTTAAGATTTTAAATGAAATTCATTTTTAATAATATAAAACTATGGAATGTTTCTTGTTAGTTATTTCTTTCCCTTTTAGTCTTATGTAATGTAACAAGGAGGTAGCTCCTCTCTTTAGGGGTTTTTGCCATTTTAATGGTATTTTGAAAGTTTAGTTGTTCACTTAGAAATGAATAAAATATTGTATTATGTATATACAACAACTACATGATCCTTGTTAAAAATACATCAACAGTATTACATACTGTTGATGTATTTTTAACAGCAATCATGATCATTTAGGGCATCTTTATGAGTATATTCTTTTTCTATGAGAATATCTGATAATATGTTATACGCAATATGGCTATATTAACAAAAAAAATAATATGATTTTTAAAAATGAATTTCGAATTCAAGTTTGTTTCTTTAAATAATATGATATTTCATTCTCCTATGGATCAATTCGAAATTAAACCTTTTTTTGGTAAATTCCTTGGATTAAGTTATACTCCTTTAGGTTGAATAACTAATATTTCAATTTACATTGGATTAGTTGTTTTATTTGCAGTAGTATTTTATATTTATGGTAATTTCAAAGATAGTATAAAAATGAATGGGTGATCTTTAAGTACTGAAGCAATTTATTTTACTATATATAATATGGTTTTAAGTCAAATAGGATATGTAGTAGGATTATTTTTCTTTAGTTATATATTTATAATATTTAATTATATCTTAATCAGTAACTTAGTGGGATTAATCCCTTATAATTTTGCAACTACAGCACATTTAATTAGTACATTAAGTATGAGTTCTAGTATTTGATTTGGAGTTACTATTTTAGGATTAGTATTACATGCATTAAAATTTTTTAGCTTATTTTCACCAGAAGGAACTCCATTAATGTTAGTACCTTTATTAGCTTTAATTGAATTAATTTCTTATATAGCTAAAGGATTAAGTTTAGGTATTCGATTAGGAGCTAATCTAATATCAGGACATTTATTATTATTAATTTTAGCTGGGTTTGGTTTTGCTGCATTAATTGCTACTTTAAATATAAAACTAACAGGAGGAATTATAGCTATAGCTTTAATTACTGCTATATCTGGGCTAGAATTAGCGATTGCCGGAATCCAAAGTTATGTGTATAGTATATTAACTTCTTCTTATATTAAAGATTCCGTAAGTCTTCATTAATAAGGTAGTTTTCTTCTTTTTATTTAATAAATATTAATTGAATTATTGTAATAAGATAATAATTTAATTTTCTTTTATTAAAAAAATTTGATATTTTAAAATTTTCTTTATAGATAACGATATTTAATTATTCTTGAAAAGCTTCTATAACGAGTGCTTTTAATCCTAATCATTTTTTATTATGATAGATTATGATTAGAAAGCATAATATTAGGGCTTTCTATGCTCTATAGGCTAATATTTGTTTGTTGTTATTTCATTCTAGTAGCAGTAGAAATGAATCTCCTCGATAACAGACGAGGCGTATAAGAATTTGATGGATGATAATTAAATATCGAGAGAGAGATTATAGACGGAAGGTCTTGTTGAGTTCCAATTCTAATGAATTAATTTATACAAAAAAGGGAGTAATTTTAATGTTGAACTTATAGAAATAAATGGTGTATGAAAATTTTTTTCTTTCTTTTTAGATAAGAAGAAGTTTTATTGGTTTTTTATGGAATAATTTAGAATCAAGTTTTATTAATAGTAATATATAAGAACATGCATTAGAGATTCTAAAACATATAGTATAAATAGTGGACTAAGATAAAGAGTTATACAATATTGAGCTTAGTATAATCTCTCTTGGAATGAAAGAATTAACTTTAAAAATTATTAAATTAAGTTTGTTACAATATATAAGGTAATTATTAATTTAACATAATATGAATAAATATTTTATTATAAAGGAATGTTTTATTATTGAAAGAAAAGTTAAAAGTAAGCGGATATTACAAATAAAGAAATTATAAAAATGAGAATATTAAAATCTAATCCTGTTTTAACTATTGCAAATAGTTATTTAGTAGATAGTCCACAGCCTTCTACCATTTCATATTTATGAAATTTTGGAAGTTTATTAGGACTTTGTCTTGTTGCACAAATAGTTTCAGGTATTTTATTAGCTATGCATTATGCGGGTACAGCTGAATTAGCTTTCTCATCTACAGAGCATATAATGCGGGATGTAGATTATGGATGATTAGTTCGAATGACTCATGCTAATATGGCTTCTTTCTTTTTTTTATGTGTTTATGCTCATATTAGTAGAGGTTTATATTTCGGTAGTTATAGAACACCAAGAATGGGAGTATGAGTAGTAGGTACTCTTATTTTTTTCTTAATGATGGCTACAAAAGAAATGTGGCCTAAATGAATGTTAAAAATTAACGTAAATTATTATTCTTTTTATTTCGTTTCAAATTTTCCTTTGTTTTTTAATAAATCTAGAATTAGAGGAAATTATAGAATAGGGCCACATAATCAAGATGTGTTATCTGTGTTAATATGTGGAATGTTAGGAGATTGATGAGGAGATGTTATAGAAGGCCAAAGTGGAAAGGCTGTTCGGTTTAATGTAGAACAAGGCATATCTAATTCAGCCTACATTCATCATTTGACTAATTTATTTTTTGATTGAGGGTATTCTTCTTATATAGTACCTAAACTTGTAAAAAAAAGTGAAAGTATTAATGATAAAAGATCTAATTTAAATATAATTAGATATAATTATAGGTTGACTTTATTTACATTTTCAAGTTTAATGTGGATTTATGATTCCTTTTATACTAATATTAACGGGAAAATAGTAAAAGGGATACCTATTTGAATTGAAGAATACATTACACCTATAGGATTAGCCCACTGAATTATGCAAGATGGGTCAAGACAGATTAAACAAGGTATTAACATTGCTACTCATTCTTTTACAAAGGAAGAATGTGAATTTTTAGCTAATATACTAAATAAAAAGTATAAGTTAAAGTCTACTGTTGTGAAAACAGGACATGTTAATCAATGAATAATATCAATTTGAAAAGAATCTATGCCCTTATTAGTTTCTATTATTAAACCTTATCTTATTGATGAAATGAAATATAAATTTATAGAATATATTTAAAAAGGTTTTTAACTATCATAAATCTGTAATGGTATAAGTATACGCAATATGTATTTAAAAGTATAGTAATTATATCATTGTATCATATTTGATATATTTATATCAAACTATGATTAATAGGTTATGTTAGTGAATACGGTTAAAGTTATATATTTAGACAAGACCGTCGGTTGAATACACAATCGCGACAGATTGGGTCACTAACAGGTGTCTGAAAAGATGCTCAATGTACAATCGAATAACATAAATAATATTTATGTTAAGACAGCTTTCTTGGGTAAATTACATAGCCCAACACGATCAAAAATTGTTGAATTTTAAAATTAGAAACCTAAAAGTTTAATTCTATTTGATATGTTATAGTTTTTGATTGTAGTTATACTAATTTAGGAGTTTATGTAATATCTAGATAAAAATAAACTAAAGTATAATAGCCTTGATAGGCGATTAAAGAAATCTTAGGGTTTCTTTAGCAATATTGATGAATACGATCAAAGGTTTATAAAAGAATAAATTTTATAAATAGTAGATCGTCGGTTTCCTAGAAAACCGCGACGGACTGGATCATCGATAGGTGGCTGAAATGTTGCTTAATGCACAGTCGAAATGTTTAATTTATAAGTTTATGGACTAATAAGGTATTATATATTAAGTATAATAAATTATTTAGTTGTTTTGATTTATATATAAATATATTTGTATGTTCTACCTTATGGTTAACTCTAGGCCTCAATTTTCTATTAATTTATACTCTGAAAAATTTATTTAATTGAACTAAATTAATTTAAAATTGTTAATAGGATAATATGGGTAAATTCTGATAATTTTATAAAAATACCCAAGTATGTTTTTAAGAAATAATACTTTAGAGACTTAATATTCTACTCATAAGTGTTTAGTGATTTATGAAATAATAAAGTCCTGAAAATCAAAAGATAATTATATGATATGTAATTTTTTGTGTTGCTTGTTTTAGTTATAACATTGGAATTTAGTAATAATTGATTTTTAAATTGCAAATGAGTTTATGAGGTGCAACCGTTAAATTAATGTAATAGCGGTTATAAAATATTATAATATGCAACAAAGATGGATAACTGAAGTTTAGTTGCAGGTTTATTTATAGTTATAAATAAACCTCAGAGACTCTACATGATATATCTAGTTTAATAATAGAGTCCTAAGATGTAAAAAATTTTAATTAATTTTTAATTTCATTTTACAAATTTAAGTATTACAAATCTATTATCTGCTATTCCTTGATTAGGAAAATCATTAGTTGAGTCAATTTTAAAACATAAAAATTTATTAATTAGTTATTAATAAAACTTATTATTAAATTTTTATAGGGCTCCTTAAAATATTAATATTTTATGAAAAATTGGGTGAATTGCAAAAAAGTCTTATGTTTCATGAAGATAATTTGCAGCAAAGTTTATTTCGATATCTTATAATTATATATTAATTATAGAGTGAAATAAGAATGTTCAACGACTAGAAAGTGAGTAATATCAACAATAATCTTTCCATGAGCGCCCGACACACCAAAAATTTTGGTGTGATGACATAGTCTAACCATTATTGTGAAATAATGAATATAATATAAAAATTATTTATAATTTTTATATTTAAGTGTCGTTTGAGGTGGCTTATTTGTATTAATAGCAGAAGAGTCTAAAATATATTTTAATATTTTATATTTTAAAAGAATCCTGTTTTTTGCTGGAATATTTTATGTTCATTTTTATATTATTGAATACAAGTTTTCTAATTTTATTAATCTTGTAAAAAAGTCAATAGTTTTGAGACAACCAGCAGAAGGACAACAATATTCTTATAGTTGTACTTCTCAGAGACTAGAAGCAGGAAATTATATATACCCTTATTTAGTAGGTTTAATAGAGGGAGATGGATGATTTACTGTATCAAAAAAGGGTAAATATGTTATGTTTGAATTAGGGATAGAATTATCTATTAGGGATGTTCAATTAATTTATAAAATTAAAGATTTATTAGGTGTAGGTACTGTCTTTTTTAGGAATAAAGAAGATAAAAGTATTTTGAAAGAAAATGATATTTCAGTTAATTCGAAATCAGATGCTAAATTGAATAAGAATAGAAATAATGTTATATTTATTAGGAATAAATCTCATTTAAAAGAAATTATTATACCTATTTTCGATAAATATCCTTTTTAACTAATAAACAATACGATTATATTAGATTTAGAACTGTATTATTATCTAATTTAATATATAGTAAAGATTTGCTTCCTTATATAAGACCTGAGATGCCTATAAATAGTGTAGAATCTGTCCTTAATAAATCTTATTTTATACCTTGATTGGTTGGTTTTATAGAAGCAGAATCTTGTTTTGCACTATATAAGCCTGTTTCAAGCTTAAGTTATGTTGCTAGTTTTGAGATCTCTCAAACAGATGGTTATATTATAATATTAGCAATTAGAGAGTTTTTAAAATTAACGCCTAAAGTAATTACAAATAAAACTAATAATTCTAGATTAAAGGTTTCTAGTGTTAGAGGTGTGAAGAATATTATTAAATTTATGCATAAAGCACCGATACAATTATTAGGGTATAAGAGATTACAATACATAATTTGACTTAAAAAGTTAAGAACAATACCAAGATATGGTCATAAAATAAATATCCCTTTAAATTACTAAATAATTATGTAAAATTATTAAATAGTCCTGACAATATGGGTTTGAAACATATTGAATGTAATGAGAATTTTTAATCAATACATTTAGTTATTGATTAATTATGGGATTACTAAAAAAATAAGTTCTGTAAATTCAGCAACAATTAATAGATTTTTTTCGCTACATTTTGCACTACCATTTATTTTAGCTGCATTAGTAGCTGGCCATTTATTATATTTACATGTAAATGGTTCATCAAATCCTGTATCAACAACAGGTAATGGGGATAGAATTCCATTTCATCCTTATTTTTCGTTTAAAGATACTGTAACTGTGTTTTTGTTTTTTGTCTTATTTTGTAGTATAGTTTTTTATACTCCTGATAAATTAGGTCGAAGAATGGCCATCTTAGTTCTTATAAAGCAAGATATTTATAACACTATATGCTTAGAAAATTTAATAAGAATTCCTAACTATAATATCTATTTAATAAAGATAAAATTATTATATAATATTGACCTTGTGTTTTTATATTTATAAATTAATAAGCAGGAAAATTTTTAGTCTAATTTAAACTAAAATTTCCTCAGAGACTTTATGTGTTAATACCGATACATAAGAAATAAATATTTTTTGGTACTTATCGTTATAATTAATGTGAATAAAAATCGACAAGGTTACATAAATATAAATTTATTTTAACCTCAAAGTATTCTTGGTTTAAAGAAGGATGAAAGTTATTTCTTATAATGATTAAGGTTTAAGTAAAGTTTTACTTAAACCTTAAATATTTTACAGGATATTAGGTATATTTTAAGGAGATAATTCTAATAAAGTAAAAATAGATAAATTAATAAAGATAGTAATAGGTATAAAATGAAGTCCAATTAAAAAACAAATGATTACTGTTTGGTTTTTAATAAATGCATTCAGACAATTACATAGAAGCAAATTCAATGCAAACGCCTGCGTCGATAGTGCCTGAATGATATCTATTGCCTTTCTATGCAATATTACGTTCGATACCTAATAAGCTGCTGGGCGTAGTAAGCATGTTTGTTGCTATTTTTGTACTTTTAGTACTTCCTTTTATTGATACTAATAATAAAAAAGGTAATACTTATAGTCCATTATCAAGTATAGCTTTTTGAATTTTTGTATTAAATTTCTTAGTACTAATGTGACTTGGTAGTTGTCATGTAGAGCCCCCTTTTATTTTAGCAGGACAAATTGCAACAGCTTACTATTTCTTACATTTTCTAGTAATTATTCCTTTATTGGGAATAATTGAAAATTCTTTAGGTTTAATAGGAGCTAAGTTTATCTTACCTAAAAAAATATATGTTAAAAATACATTTTTTTATTATTATGTTTAGAATATATCTTAATAGTACATTGAAGATAAGATAAAAAAATGAACTAAATAGAAAATTATTTAGTTTTTAATTTTTCTTAGTTTAGGAAAATTCATTTTTTCTTTAGATTCTCTATCGGTATAGTTTAAGTGGTTAAAACGATTGTCTCATATACAATAGCTAAAGGTTCGACTCCTTTTATCGATAATTATTTAAAAATGCATATTAAATAATTTTAAAGACAAATAGTGATATTTTCTTTAAGGCCTTATCGTCTAATGGTTAAGACACAGCGCCTTCAATGCTGTTATACGGGTTCGAATCCCGTTAGGGCTAAAATTTAAATTTAGCTTCTTTCTTACAATTTATAATATTAATAATTTGTTAGAACTTATTTAAATTGTAAGAAAGAAGTTAATTTATCTTAAAATAAAAAAACAATTCCTCTTTTTATATTAATTTAAAAGGAACCTGGTTAGCTTAATGGTAAAGTATCTGTTTTGTAGTCAGACGATGGGGGTTCGATTCCCTCAGTAGGTAATTGTATTAATTTTATTTAGAGTTTTAATTTGTTCTAGACTAGATATTCTATTTAATATAATTGAAAAACTTTATAGATTATGTGAAGTATAAAACGTAAAATATTAAAAAGTTTTCCCACTCACTCCCTAATGAGTGAGTAGGAAATCAATGAAAGCTTATTTAGATTTTATGTATTATATCCCTCGTTTCCCAGCAAAAGCTGGGAAACGAGGGATATAATTTAAAGCGAAAATATAGATTTATAAAAAAAAGAGAATAAAGAAGAATGAAAAAAGGGATATTATGTATTTTTCATTTCAATTTTCTTTCCTATTTTAATAAATTTATAGGTATAAAATAGATGTTTATAAAAGTTTAATATTTATAGGGCTATAGCTTAACGGTTAAAGCCTGCCACTCATAATGGCATAATAAGGGTTCGATTCCTTTTAGCCTTAATTTCTATTTTTTTTTACGAGATTTTTGCCCTCGCGTCGCGAGGGCAAACTAAAATAGAACCATTCTATGTAAAGGAAGGATGATTTTTTAGGATATTTATTAGAATAAAATTATAGCTTAATGTTTATAAAAATAGGTATTTTTTGTTTATATTATGTATAATAAGTATAGGATGAAAAAGTAATTGAGATATCTACGTGCCGGAATAGGTAGACGGGGCAGTCTTAAGTTCTGCTATTAATTTGTATGGGTTCGATTCCCTTCGTAGGTAATAATTAAAATAAAGATAATATTAAAATATTATCTTTTTAGGAATATTAATTGATAAAATAGGTTGGATTAAAATATTTAATATTATTAAGATTAATTTAGTAATCATAATATTAAGTAAAAATTCTAATGATTGAAAATTTACTTCTTTCGGGTGGCAGCACAAATGGTAGTGTATCTGTTTTGGGTATAGGAGGTTGTTGGTTCGAATCCAATCCACCCGACTGTCCGGAATCCGAGTGAATAGAATCAAGCAACCATGGGAATCATGGTGGGGCTTTAATATATTTATGTTGTTTAATTATTTTATAATTAATATAGTATAAATATACTGTTAATTCTTATTCTGCGGATATATACATGCTTAAATTTTATAAAGCATGTATAATTTATCCACCAGAAATAAATTTTATTTTTGGTGGATAAATTATTTAATAAAAAGCCAAAGGTATAACATTGTTTTTAGGAGTGAGGTAAGAAATAATGTTAAATCTGATCTTCCTCTCCATCCTTATCACATTGTCGATCAATCTCCTTGACCTTTGGGGTTATCTATTGTTTTGTTAGCTTTAACAACATCTGCAGTTTTGTCATTTCATGGTTACCCTATGGGAGACCTTTTTTTATTATTTTCTTTTTTGTTATTAAATTGAGGTATGAGTTTGTGATTCAAAGACATTGTCATAGAATCAAGTTATTTGGGATCACACACAGACAAAGTTCAAAAGGGTTTATCTCTAGGGGTTGTTTTATTTATAGTCAGCGAGGTTTTTTTTTTCCTCAGTATATTCTGAGCCTATTTCCACTCTTCATTAGCTCCTGCAGTGGAAATAGGCTCAGAATGGCCTCCGAAGGGGGTAGAACCAGTGAATGCATCAGAAGTACCAACGGCAAATACAACAATTTTGCTTTCTTCTGGGTCTTCAGTGACAGTGGTTCATCATTCTTTAGTTGATCGTTTTATAATATGAGCCAATTATGGTTCAGCTACAACTTTGTTGCTAGCAATGGGTTTTACTTTGCTTCAGGGCTTGGAATACTTCGGAGTAAGTTATACAATTACGGATGGTGTGTTTGGATCTACTTTTTATATGGGTACAGGTTTTCACGGATTACATGTAATCATTGGGACACTTTTTTTAGCAGTGTCAGCAATTCGAATCTATGCGTATCAAGTGACAAATACACATCATGTGGGCGTAGAATCGTCTATATTATATTGACATTTTGTAGACATTGTATGACTTTTTTTGTTCGGTGCAGTTTATTACTGAGGAGGACAAGTTCAAGAATAGGACCTACTCTATTCCAGGCCCTAATAATTGTTCCGTATAGAGTAAATATCATCAGAAAATCTTCTATAAATACTGTTAAGGCTACAAGTATATTTAGTTGATTTTTCTTAGGAAATAATAAATCTAAAGCTATGCCAAACTCCGAGGCAGACTCTATATGTGGAACAACCCTAGGTTCGGAAAGTAAGTTTATTTCCGTGGTTGTTCCTTCATCTTCGGGAAATACTCCCGAAGATGAATTAATGTCAACTTTAGATAGTAGCTTTTCTAAAGTTAAATCTACCTCTGGAAGTATTTTCCAAGTAGATAATAGTCTAATGAACGGTACATTAGACGGGGGAGGGGGATTGAGTAACCCTGACGGTACAGGCGAATTCTGTAATTTTTTTTCTTGAATAGTATCTAAACTTACAATTATAATTGATTTAAGAATATCTGAATTATGTAAGATAAGTATTGAATTTGTAAATGCGAACCATGAGCAACTTTTAGCTCTTGGTGCATTATTAATAATATTAGCTATTTGTATGCCTCATATTATAATTTATAAATTTCTTCCTAAGTGTATTAGATTATATTTTGAGTCAGAAAAAGATGAAAATAAATCACTATTAGCAAGAGAAGAGGATTCTGAATCTTCATCTTCATCTTCATCTTCATCTTCATCTTCATCTCCATTTTCATTTTTTTCTTCTTCGCTAATCAATGACGAAAATGAAAATATTGTAAACAATAATAAATCTAAAGAAGAAAAGGGAAATCAAGATTGTGAAGAAAAAATCGATAAATGGGTTTCTGATCTTCTTTGATTATGTAATAGAATTTATTTCGTTATATACCTTATAGTTTTAGGTATTGTTATAGTGAAGTATAGAGAAATACTATTTTTAATTAAACTTGGTTTTAATGTAGAAGTACCAATAGACACTGGAGATTTAAATTTAGATGAGGTTATTAATTCTAATAAAATGTTGTTAATTAAAGGAATAAAAATTGTTTTTACTCCTTTAGCTCTTGTATTAATATTTTATTTCAAACTTAAATTGAAAGGTCTTTTAAAATTAAGTACTTTATTTACACTGAGTTCTTTAATCTTTAGTGTAGTTATGGGAATAATCTTTTTCTGTTATAGAGTCGGACTTTTTACTTTATTAGGTTCCATCTTAGCTGATATTCTAGTGGTGGTTATAGCTATTTTAAGCAAAATACCTGAATTGAGTGGAGTTCAACACTATAGAGTTATTTTTCATAGTATATTTAATACTCTAAGGCGATGGCGATCTATGTCTAAGAATTATTTTTTAAATGTTATTAAGAGTACTAATACCGGAACTCGTGGTACTGTAAGAAGAACATTTAAATTTAGGACTACTAAATATTTTTTAGGAGATCCTAAAAATCGGCTTAGATTTAAAATGGCAGCGGGGGGAGGAGCAGGTGCTGCCTCTTCTTTTGATCAAGGAAATAGTGCTAATTCAAGTGATCCTTCAAGAAGTGAAGGAAATTCAGGAGCTGAACAGAATCCTAGTAATACTTCTGTACCTACAGATCCTGTACAATCAGTAGGTGAATATATGCAACAAACAATCCAAACTGCATATATTAGGTGATATAGGAATTATTTAGGAAATTTAGGAGTGGTTTGAACTGAATATTATCCTAATCTTTCTGATATAAAAATAGTACCTCGGGAATGTATAATACCTTCTGGATTTGAAAATGAAGTGAATACAGATTCAAACAGTAATTGAAATAGTGTCAGAGATTTAGCGGAAAGTTTTCCACAAATAGAAAAGATTGTAAATTCTTTTGTAATAAATAATGAAGTAGCTCGTAACATGGAGGAGTTTTCGGAATTCATACCAGGATATGATAGGATGGTTCAAGGGTTATTATCTCAATACACTGAAGAACGACCAAATATACCAACTCTTGCATCTTATGCATTTGAACTTTTAAGTGTTAGATATGAGATTCTTTCTCATCTTAAAAGTACAAGGCCTTGGCCTTGTACAGTACGTATCTATGACCTAATTAGTGGTGTATATCCACAGGATACAGAGAAAATGCATGGATTATTACGTAGAATTAGTGCTGAATTTTATATGGTTGAAAATGAATTTACAAGTTTTATTCAACTCGATGAAAATTTTGAAAATCATTCTACACTGAACTTATTTTATCAGAGTATTTGCGCCTATAATAGAGAGGACTTACACTATATGAAAGAACATGTACCTATATTCAAAAAAACGATTGGTGGAGATCCTATCCCTTGAAATTCAGGCCCTATTCCTCCTGTACTTCCCCGTTCTTCTTCTTCTGGTTCTGTTCTTTCTCAAATAAGCAGACCAGGGTTGTCTTCTACTCAGGGACTTCCTCTTCTTTCTGCTCACCAATTTGTACCTGTTCCTACTTCTGGCCCTGGACCTAGTGCTCATCATTTTGAGAGAATGAAGGCTATGGCAAGAGAACTGGGTCAGAATTCTAATCAACCAAGTTCCTCTTCTGATGTTCAGAGCAGACCAAGTATGTCTTCTCACTCTCATAATAGACCAAATATATCTTCTGATCCTCAGAGTGGACCACCTTTATCTCATATTGAGCGTGAGCGACTTGCAGCTATTGAATTTAATGCTGCAATAATTGAGGCACTTAATAGGGACGTAATTGGCCCACCTCCATTTACACCGGATTTTCCTACTCAGAGGTCGAATAGACCAAGGTGATCTGCTGAAGAGTTAAATAAAATGGATACAGCTTTAAGGGAGTTCACTCTACCAAAGTGATCCTTTAGTGAATTAAATACACAAAGTTCATCTTCTGGTGAGTTAGAAAGACCTAGTTCTTCTTCTAATAATAGACCTAGTTCTTCTTCTAATAATAGCCCTAGTTCATCCTCTAACGAAGAAGGTATAAAAAATGAAAACGGTAAAAGAAAGAGAGATGAAAATCTAGAAGATAAGTTACCACAAAAAAGGCATAAAGGCCCTGGATCACCAAAAATGGGGTAATGTCTTTAAATTAGCTGAAAATTTAGGAGTATTTATTAGTATAAATAGAATAGTTATCTCGGTATAAAGATATTAAATATATTTATACTATATTAATATTATATAAATTATATATTTAACCTATGAAAATAAAATAAATAAATAGTATATAAGAATATACTTATTTGAAATTATTATAGGTTAAAGGTTTTGTAATTATAATAAGATTTTCTGTTATAATTTTTAACGTTCAAAAAAGTAAAAATTAAATTATATCAAAGTGTTTAATAAAGAAATAATAATTTTAATGATTGTTAAAGTTTTATAACATGAGTCTAAATTGAATTCTTTAAATGCAAAGTAATTAGTACAAAATAAGAAAAGAGTAAATAAATTATCAATAGTAGTGAAATAATATTAATTTGTTAAATTTCTTTCTTGTTTTTTTTTATTATGTAAAATTTAAGATACTCTGTTTTTTATTAAATAGAAAAATCTTATTATATTTATAACTTTTTGTTCTCTAAGGTGAATATAGTTTAAAGGCAAAACAATTGTTTGTGGTGTAATTAATTTAGGTTCGATTCCTAATATTCATCCATTCATTATAACAAAAAGGAATTTAGTTATTGTGTAGATAAATAAGTTTATTAGTAATAATTATGAAAATAGTTATTCTGATTACTGTTATAATGATTAAACTTTCTAGTTTTTCTTCTTTTGTGCCTAAAAGATTATAGTTTTATATTTATATAGATCTATATTATTTAAAATAACTCCTAATTTCTTTGTAATACTAGAAGTATAGAGACATTATCCTCAGAAAGATAATGATATTGAGAATAGAAACATCATGATTTTTTATCAGAAATATAATGATGTTTATCCTTATAGGGAAATATCCCTATAAATACAGTGATATTTCATTAGAAATACAGTAATATTTCATTAGAAATACAGTGATATTTCATTAGAAATATAGTGATATTTCGTAAAAAATACAATAGTATTTTATAAGAAATATAATGAGATTACCCCCAATTTATATCTCATAAAAAATAAAAAAATAGATAAAAAATTTCTTTTTATCATATAGTTAGATAGCTGGTATTATCAATGATAGATCTATTTTTATAAATCCTATATGGGGATATAATCCCCCCCCCTAAATAACTATATCAATATAGTTATACATCCTTCTATTTGATAGGATACCAGCTATATACATATTTATATTTATTAAATACAGAATATTCTGTTCTAGACTGATAGATATATAATAACACAGATATACATTTTAAAATGATTAATGTACATCTTTTACAGATATACACAATTTTAAAATGATTAATGTATATCTTTTAGATATATACACAATTTTAAAATGATAAATGTATATCTTTTACAGATATCAATTTATATAGTAATTGAGTTATTTCTTCTGTTGATGTATAGATATATTAATATATTATATTGATATATATTGGTTAGTATACATCCTTTATTGGCAGAAATATTGATATCTTTGCACTTTGGTACGGGTTTGCAAAGTACTTGTTTATAACAGTGCATACTTTTAATTACTCTAAATAGAGTAAAATTGTTTTAACAAAAAACAAAAAATTATAAAATAGGAATAATTTTATTTATTACTCATTCCTTAGTCCATATATATATGGATAAGGGTTGAGTAGGGTTTATCCCACGTTTAAAAAGATTTTCTTAGTATAAAAAAATGAATAAAGAAAAAAATGATATATTGGTTAAAAAATACAATATGTAATATTATAGAAAATAGTAATTTCGATTCTATTTCTAAGATGGATAAAGATATTATTGATCTTAATAATATTGTAGGATTACTCATATGGTTTTTTATGGCATTCAGTCTATTTTTATTGCCTTTGATTACTTTTCAAAAGTTTCTACCTATGCTAATGAATATTTCTTCTAATACTTTAAAGAAAAAGACTAAATGAATATCTATTAAAAACATATTGTTTTTTTGTTTAATGACTATTTATTTTATATTCATAAAAATAAGAGCTTGAGTATTTGTTTTCAATTTATTTGTAATATTAATTGCTTCTACTGGTAATTTATTATTAATTCCTTTACCTCTTACCATATTTAGTTTAAGTATGACGTGTTGATTATTAACTATAAACTTAAGACTGGAACTAAAAAATGGATGTAAAATACGACCTTTCTTTATGGTCTGTTTCATTTTTATTTTTCTATCTTTATTCATATCTATAGTTATTTTCATTCTAACTTGTGGATTCTGAGAAATCCAGCTTAAATTACATAAATTTTTATTAGGATTAAATGTAGTTTCTCTCCTTGAATGATGAATATCTGGTGGTTATTTAGGTAAAATTTATATAGGTTCTGGTAATGAAGATTTTAGCTCTAATACATTTAATGTAATAGATAAAAATCAATATACTATGACTATGGATGATACAAATAATAATCAAGATAGTAATAGTGATAGTAATAACCCTATAGGTATTGATTCTTCTTCTAATAATTCAGGTTCTCATGATGGAGTTCCAAATAACGATAATGTCACTCAAGATGAGAGTGAACCTAGTATGTCGGAAGAAGAGAAAGATGCAGCATATAGACGGGACTTAAGGCATCAGATGGAGGATATAGAAGTAGATCATGAAGATACAAAGCTTAAAGTAGAAGATTGTAGGGATGAAATTCGAGAAAATAAAAGATCCATTGATGAACTCGAACAAGGTGATGAAGATGAACCACAAAGAAAAGTTCAGATCCGAGAACTTGAGAGAGAGATAGAAGATAACGAAAAGCAACTTGCTATTGAATATAAAAACATGGAGAAGCTTGAAAAGCAGTGAGATGAAGTTAATGATGAATTTCAGGACAGTGTAGAGGAAACTAAATCTAAAGGCAATTGAGAAAATAGTGATATTAATCAAGATCCTGAAGTTAAAAAAAGAGTAGGAAGCCATGACCAACTAGACCGTAGACTCGAAGATAGAGATGGAGTTATAATAAATGCAATTAATAAATATTATGATAGTGATGATAATTCAGAATCAGAATCAAATTCTAATTCTAATTCTAATTCTAATTCTAATTCTAATTCTAATTCGAAGTAATACTACAATAATTAAGATTTCAATATTTTAATATTTTTATTCTTAAAAATATTAAAAAAATACAAATCCATTTTGGTAAAACTATTTTGGAAATATTAATAATGACATAAAATAGAGAAAGTTCTTCTTGTATTAGTTTATGCTTTCGTATATAAATAAATATACCACAATCTAAAATCCATAAAGGATTATCTGTTGCTGATTACTATCCTGATTATCATTTAATAAATTAAAAGAAGTTACGGGCAAAGCCTTATACTTCTATACTAGTTTATTAAAGAATATAAAATTTTTCATGTTAGTTTCAGCATATTATTTTTGAAATTGTATTTGCTATATTTGTTGTTTATCTATAATTTTTTGTTTGTGAACATTCTCTTTTATAGCTTGATTATATTAATCTATTTATTTAGGAAGATAGCTTTCCCAAGCTTAAGGAGATTGTTTCTATTTTATTAAAAATAAATATGTTACAATCAGCAAAAATTATAGGATCAGGATTAGCAACAATTGGTTTAGCAGGTGCGGGAGTAGGAATAGGATTAGTGTTTGGAAGTTTAATTACTGGTACAGCTAGAAATCCTTCTACAAGTGGTCAATTATTTACTTATGCTATATTAGGGTTCGCTTTAGCGGAAGCTACAGGATTATTCTGTTTAATGATGGCCTTTTTATTATTATATTCTTAATTAGAATGAACTTATTCTTAAAAAGAATAATGTTATTAGAATAAATTAAGATAATAATTGTAAAAAAATAGTAATAAGTTTTTCCATATTTTTAAAACCTCCTAAGTCGGTTACGGAGATAACATAATTACATATTTTTCTTGACCGACTTAATTAAAAAATACGAAGACACTTTTATTATTGAATATTATTTTTATGAAGGTTATTTATAAGTTTATGGCTTTATGTAGCAAGGACATTGATGAGTTTATAATAATAATGTCTTAATGAATAATTAAGATATTATAGTAGGAATAATATAAGATAGTAATAAAGACTAGTTTTTTTTAAGGAAAAATATGTAATTTTGGAATAAATAGAATTATTTGAATTTTAATTCAAGTTTTTATTTTTTTAGGTTAGTAGAGGATAAGAGAAAAAAAAATACATAAATGGAATTACCATTAATGTTGTTTATTTTAGGAACAATAGGGTTCATATTTAATAGAAATAATTTAATTTTAATGATAATTTCAATTGAAATTATACTATTAGCTGTTTCAGTTATGGTTTTAGTATTTTCTTGAGAATTTAATGATATAATAGCAGAAATTTTTGGATTATATATTATTGCTGTAGCAGGTACGGAATCAGCCATAGGATTGGCAATAATGATAGCTTATTTTAAAATAAGAAAAGGATAATTTTAAATAATTTAATTCTTTTTAATTTAATTTATTATTTTGCCCTTGCCCTTCCTTGCCCTTGCGTAGCGAGGGCAAACTATTTTTTATAATATAGCTAAAAGAAAATTTATTTACTATTTTTAGCTTCTATTTGTGTTTTTTAGTGTCAAAATAATCGTATCTAATCTTAAATAATAAATATAAAATATCTTTTTATTTATATTAAAATTTAAAGATTCTTTATCTTTTATTCTATTTATCTTATTTTGACCTAGATATTTTATATATACTTAACGAGAAAAATCGCTAGGTATATTTAAAATAATTGTTTTAATATATAATTTTACTTAATAAAATACTATTAATTATTATTAATAATAATTAAAATATATAAAAGTCTTAATTATAAATTAAAAACAGATTAATTTAACGTAAAATTTAAACTTAATAATTAAATATTGCGTTAATTTTTTTTTTTACTGTTTCAAGAGTTATTATTTATATAACGTTGAAATTATATATAAATTTAAAGAAGAACAAGTAAGTATATTAACTAACTATTTTTTTTTATAACAAAATGTACGTAAGTATAGTATTGTTACCATTTTTGGCAGCATTGATTAGTGGATTTTTTGGGAGATTTTTAGGAACTAAAGGGGTACATATATTTAATGTTACATGTATATTAATTACAACATTATTAGCATTCGTTGCTTTTTACGAAGTTGTTTTATGTAATTCACCTGTAAGTGTTGAATTATTTCCCTGAGTACTTTTGGATAGTACCCAAATCCATTGATCTTTTTATTATGATGAATTGACAGTAGGTATGTTAATACCTGTATTAATAGTATCTCTATTAGTTCATTTATATTCAGTAGGGTATATGGGAGAAGATCCTCACCAACAAAGATTTTTCTCTTATATATCATTATTTACAGGATTAATGTTAATCCTTGTAACGGGTAGTAATTTTTTAGTGATGTTCTTAGGTTGAGAAGGTGTAGGAGTTTGTTCTTATTTATTAGTACATTTTTGATACACAAGAGTATCGGCAGTTAAAAGTGCTATGAATGCGATGTTTACAAATCGAGTTGGGGATTATTTCTTAACATTAGGATTTTTTGCGATATTCTATACATTTGGAACATTAGATTATAGTACTGTTTTTTCTTTAGCTCCTTATATCAGCACAAATGTTATAACATTTATTTCTATTTTATTGCTATTAGGGGCTGCAGCGAAATCTGCACAACTCTCATTACACGGCTGATTACCCTATGCTATGGAAGGGCCGCGTACACATGAAAATTTAAATTGAAAAATAAAAAATATAAATTCCTTTAAAAACATAGTTATTCGTAAATATTCATCTAAAGCATTAAAAGTTGGAATTAGTGACAATAAAAAATTTTCTAATCCAAATCCAAATTCTAAGATTATGGCTATGTTAATAGGAGATCTATTGGGTGATGGTCATATTAGATTAAATAATAAACAATCTTTAGGTAGAATGGAATTTACATTTTCTACTCAGAATTTACCTTATGTAAACTATCTAAAATTTGTAGCATATGATAAAATTTGTACTACAACTAAACCAACTCCATGACCTAACCCTAATACTGGAAAAGAGGTTACACAATATTGATTCTCTAGTAGATTCTTACCTTTTATCCGTGAATTACATAAAAATTGATATATAAAAATTAAGGATAAGAATGTAAAAGTTGTCCCTAAAAATATAGGGGAATTGTTAAAACCCGCGGGATTAGCTCATTGAATAATGGGAGATGGTTATTGTTCGCATAATGCAGTTCACCTTTGTACAGATAGCTTTACTGAAGTAGAAGTAGAATTATTGATTAAGGTTCTATATGTTAATTTTGGACTTCTAGCAACAAAGTCTATTAGGAAACGAGAAAGCGGAGTAATATGTTGAAGGATTAGGATGCCAACTTCCGAAACTTTTAAATTACAAAATATTGTAGCTCGTTATATGATACCTGAAATGTTATATAAAATAAATATGAATAAATAGGAAATTTAAAAATAGGTTTAAATTGTGTGATATGGTAAATTATATATTAAAATTTTCGACTAAGACCCTTCCTAAAATCTCATAGAAATTTTAAAAATGGTATTTTATTAATTATAAAGTAAATAATTTATTTATATATAAAGTACATTAGAGACTAAACGTGAGAATACCTTATAAGATATAGTCCTAAAATTTAATAAGATCCTAATATTGTTAAATTTTATTATGCCTACCCCCGTGTCTGCCTTGATTCACGCGGCTACTATGGTAACTGCGGGTGTCTATTTATTAATGCGATGTTCTCCATTATTAGAACAATCAGAATTAGCATTAACAATCATAATGTTATTAGGAGCATTAACTGCATTTTTTGCAGCTTCTATTGGTTTATTCCAAAATGACATAAAAAAAGTGATTGCTTATTCTACTATGAGTCAATTGGCTCTAAATATAATTATTTAATTATATTTAAATATCAAACTGTATATAAAGAGTTATTCTATTTCTGTGAATTTAATATTTCCTAATATAGATAATAATTCGTAGATAACTAAAACTCTTATTATGGTATTTATTTTAATTTTATATTAATTTAATTGTTAATTAAAGATAGAATAATATTATCCATTTTAATTTTCTTATTAAAGATTTAATAATAAGTAAAATGGATTAAATATAAGAAATCAATTAATGTATTTTATATTATAAATATTAAGGAGTAGTAATCTCAGAGGCCATATGTTTGATATTAATAATATTAAACTAAACTTATTATTTATTTCGAAATAATAAATTAATATTAATTAATAAAGAAATGGTCCAATTTATAAACATTATTCTCAATAATTAGTAATGTTATGTTTATAACTAGCAATTAGGAATGATGGTGATAGCTGTTGGTCTTAGTCAGTATAATGTTGCATTAATGCATTTAGTGCTACATGCGATGTATAAAGCTGGTTTATTCTTAGCAGCAGGTTCTGTATTACATGCTATGGCAGACCAACAAGATTTTAGGAGATTTGGAGGATTAGTGAAATTATTACCATTAACATATACAGTAATTTTAATAGCTTCTCTAAGTCTTGCAGCTTTCCCTTGATTTAGTGGTTATTATTCAAAAGATTTAATCATTGAATTAGCTTACGGTTCTTATTCTTCTTTAGGTTATTTAGTGTATATATTAGCAGTAATAGCAGCTTGTTTTACAATGTTATATTCAGTTAAATTAATATATTTAACATTTTTAAGTTATGCTAATGCACCTAAAGGAAATTATGAGAATGCTCATGAATCACCTTGATTCATGACAATTCCTTTATTTATCTTAGGAATACTAAGTGTTTATTTAGGAAATATATCCAAAGATTTCTTTATAGGATTAGGAACTCAAGGTTTAGGTAATAGTCTTTATATTCATCCTAATCATAGCATATTTATAGATACAGAATTTGGTATTCCTTCTTTCTATAAATTATTACCTTTGATTCTTAGTATGTTTTTAGGTATATTAGCACTTTATTTATTTGAAAAACGTTCTTTATTTTTATTAAAGATTAATACATCTAAAGTAGGTCAAAATTTTTATAGATTTTTCAATCAAAGGTATTGAGTAGAATTAATATATAATAGAATAATAGTAAAAAATACATTATTCCTAGGATATATTACAGGAACTATATTAGATAGAGGAGTGTTTGAATTAGTAGGACCAAGAGGAGCAGTAGTAGGATTATATAAAATAAGTTATTATTTTGATAGTTTTGATTCAGGATCCATTGGAAGATATGGATTTGTAATGTTCTCTGGTTTATTAGGATTAGTAGGACTTTGATTAAGCTTATCTTATCTATAAATAGATAAACATTAATTACCTATTATGCCTTCCTTCTTTTAAATAGGATTAATTCTAATTATAAGAGTAAATGGTGAAAAGAATATCTTTTATTCTATTTTCTTTGGATAAATTAAATTTTCAGAACTTAACAAAATGAATTTGTATAAATCAAGATTGTTGGGTATAGAAAAAGACTAGTCCCTTATTTTTTAAAGGAAAGTATTATATATTAATGTTAAATTAATTAGGAATAATAATTGTTTATTTATAAATGGTTTAATTAATATAGAAAATAGTTCTTCTTAAAGAATTATTTAAATTAATATTGTGTTGTATTTGATAATATGTTAGAATATATAAAGAATTAATTTATTTAAATTAAAATTAGTAATTTTTTGGTAATATTTTTATATTTAATATAAAGATTTAATTTTGAGATAGAATAAAGTTTTAATAAAAATATTCATTTTTTATTATATCTATGAGTTGAAATAGGATTCCAAGTATTTAACTTAAAGAAATAAATCTTGATTTATTTCAGTAAAAGATATTAATTTAAGTAAATGGTTTAATCTCAAAGAAATTTATGCCTTTGATTAATGAGTAGACCCAGAAGCTAGCTGGAATGTAAGATGAAATTTTATAAAAATATTAATATATTTTCTATGAAATATGAAATGTAATAGAATTTATATTAATTATAATATATTTTATGTTTTATTTAACTATAATCTACTTAAGGGATATATATAACAACATATATTATATATATTCTGGAAGAATTACCTGATAAAACTTCAGTTTACTGCATGCTTGCGGCTTGAAAAGGCGATAAAAAAAAACAAAAAAAACAAAAAAAAATGTTTGATTTCATTAATAGAATAGTGGAATTCATTATTACAATAATTTCCCCAATTAATTTTATGTTTGATTCATTAATATTATTTTTGGTATTATTTATGAGTTGAGCAATAATAATAGTATTTAAGTCTAAAGTGCGTAAAGATGAAAATGAAAATACATCATCTTTTAATTACACTGAATTGTATGAACTACCTGAAGAATATAAGGATGAAGAAAATATTAAAAATCTCTTATACTCATCTAGGTCAAAGAAGCAAAATGGGTGGCCAGAAAGAAGATATAAAATGTTATGAGTTAGATCTATATCAGAAAGGAGGTTTAAAGATTCTAAAGAAGATGAATTAATAGAAGATTTAAATAGTAATTGAAGATCAGTAAGATATAGTGGTTGTTGAGCATCTATTTATTTCTATGGAGGATGTGCTATTTATTATATTACTCATAATGAGATGATAACTAATTATCATAATTTAAGTGATAATGGTAATTATGTAGATAATTTTTTTAATGAAACAAGAAGTTATAATATCCGTTTAGGTTGAGATAGTTTAAGTAAAATATTTGTCTTATTAGTGGGATTTATATTTACCTTTGCATTTATAGCAAATTGAAGTAATATAGAATTATTTGGAATTAAAGGTAAAGGTTTTATATTAAATTTAGTAGGAATGGAATTTCTATTAATAATAGTATTTTTAGTAACTAATTTGTTATTATTTTATATTTTCTTTGAAAGTATTTTACCTGGATTATTTTTATTAGTAGGAATATATGGAGCTCAACAAAAGATAAAAGCCGCTTTTTATTTATTTTTATATACTTTATTTGGATCTTTATTTATGTTATTAGTCTTGTTAAAACTTTATGCAGACGGGGCTAGTTTAGATATGAGTAAATCTATTGATAGTAATTTAACTAAAACTTGATCTATTGTAGGATGAATGGGTTTAATATTTGCATTTGCAGTAAAGACTCCATTAATACCTGTTCATACTTGATTACCTTTAGCTCATTCGGATGCTAATGTGTCTGGAAGTATAATTTTAGCAAGTGTAGTTCTAAAACTAGCCTTATATGGAATATTAAGAATATTAATAGGAATATTAATTGCTGGTGTTATATTAACACCAACAATGTTAAGTTGAGCTAGTTTAAGTACAGGATATGCTAGTTTAACAACTATAAGACAATTCGATTTAAAAGTTTTAGTAGCTTATTCAAGTATAGCACACATGGGATCAACTCTAATTGGAGCTTTTTCTAATGAATTACCAGGAATTTTCGGAAGTATATTATTCGGTTTAGCTCATGGAGTTGTAAGTCCAGGTTTATTTATACTTGTTGGAGCTGTTCTTTATGATCGATCTGGATCTAGAAATATTATTTATTATAGAGGTTTAACTCTTTTATTGCCTATCTTTGCAGTTTGTTTCTTATTATTAGTATTTGGAAATATGGGAGTTCCTTTAACAGGTAATTTCTTAGGTGAGTTCTTAAGTTATCTAGGAGCTTATCAAGAAAACGTGTTTATTGTAAATATAGCTGCATTATCTATAATATTTAGTGCTGTTTATAGTATTTATATGTATAATAGAGTAATGAGTGGATCTCTTTCTCCTTATGTTCATCTAATACCTGATATGTTTAGAAAGGAATTTGCTATTATTGCTCCATTACTATTTGCAACATTCTTATTAGGTATATATCCTTATTTTATTTCTTATGATATAGAATACGGATTATCAAGTATTTTATTAATTTCTCCTTTTTGATTTACCTTAAGAAAGAAATTAAGTTATGAAAAAAAGTACAAGAATTTAATAAGAAAATTAAAACATGAAAAAAAGTACAAGAATTTAGATAGTAAATTAAATTATAGTAAAAAAGATAAAAAAGATGAAAGTAAAGAAAATTTTGAAAAGAAAGAGAAAGAGAAAGAGAGGAGTATATTCATTGCTTTAAATTATCTAAATATTCCAATCCAATGATGTATATGTCTCGCGATTTACAGCCTCGCATTATATGTTATAGGTTCAGTTGTTTTCGAAATAGGTGATACCATTTATTGCCTTCTTATACTCCCTCTGCTAAACTATCTAAGTTTATACGTTGAGATATTAATATATGAATGGGAACCATTCTATAATTGTGTTATACAAGTTTTAAAAATACTATTTGGACGTAAATAATTTTCTAAATTAGAAAAGATTAAAAAGGATAATAAGCAATTCTTTTTTCATATGAAAGTTATATATGAAGTATTCCAATAATTGTAATATAAAGTGCTCTTTAAAATAAATGGTAATTATTATTATTATTTTCCTTTATTCCATTAATATATTAATGGAATAAAGGAAGTTATTGAGATAAATATATTTACAATTTAAAAGATAATAGGTACAATAAGTAATAAAATATAGATAAAAATAACAACATGATTTAGAATTGATATTTAATTAATTTTAATTTTAAATAAAAATAGTATTGCCTCGTTTTTACTTAAAATTCAATGATTTGTCATTTATTCATAGAGAATAAAAAGCTATTAATGTGAGATTTTCCATCCCTTCGTTTCCCCAGCTTAACTGGGGAAACGAAGGGTTACACATTAAAGCAAGGTTATATTCTAATTATGGTAAAATTTAATTTCCTTCTTTATAGATTATATTAAATTTCAATAATTCTATGTTTTTTTATTTTGTTAACTCTTTCACAATCTATAAAAAATTTTTATTCAGTCTTATAAGAATTATATTATAGAATAAATAGAGTTTAAAATTTAGTAAGAATATAAAATGGAAAATATTCTATTTCTAAGTAAATAATAATATAATTTAGAATTTTTTTATTGAAGTAGATAGATTTATAAATCTAATCTAATAATTAAAGAAATCTTAGGTTATATTAATATAATCGATGATTAATAATTTTATACCTAATTTTTCATTATTTTCAAGGATTAGGAAAATTATACAATGAATTAATACTTAAAAGGGAATTCTGGGTTTCAAGTGTTATTATGTGATATGGAATGTAAAATATAATTTGCCACAATTAGTACCTTTTTTTTATTTTCATCAGATTTTGTTAGTATTCCTAGCTCTAGCTATATTATTATTATTATTTTCTAAATATATACTACCTAATATGCTTTCTGTATTTTTAGGTAGACATATATTAGGAAATAAAATAAATTAATAAATGAAATTTTCATTTATTAATTTATTTTCCTAAATTATATTCTTCGTTAAATAGTGCAATTAATTATCAATTTTAAAGTCCTTTTTGTTTATTTGTATACAGTTATGTTTCCTTGTATTATTAGCAAAACTAATACAAGAAAAATTTTTAGTGTTGTCTAAATAAAAAAAAGACAAAAAATGTTAAATTGATTATTTATTTCTTAAAGGAAAAGAAAAAATAAAACATAATTAATCTAGTAATAGTCTTAAAAATAGTTTTATTCTTCTATTTTTAATTATTACTAACAATTATAAATAAATAATATTTTTTGCCTTATATTATTTATTTTAGGATTCTGTTAATTTATTTTTTTTTCTTTTTATAAAAATTCTATGCTATTAAAAAGCTAGGAATAGAAAAATAGGAGGAATAAATCAAATAAAAACAGTCTTTTTTATTTTATAGGTATAAGATAATAAAGCTTAAAAAAAGAATATCTTATTTAAGAGGAGTATAAGGCTAAAAAAGTTTTTATTTGATTTAATTTTCACCAGGGGTATAAGAATAGAAGTATAAAAAATTGTATAATTTACTATTTTTTTCAGATATTGAAAATAATAAATGAAATAAGTAAAATATAATTTTAAAGTTATATATTTTTATGTCCTAGAGGTTATAAATGATTTTAAAATTCATTTTTATAACTTTATTTGATATAGTATAAAGGGTAATACGAGTTTTATAATAATAACTAATTAATGGTTCGAATCCATTTATCGGTATTTTATATTAAAAAACTAATTTAATATTAGCTTCTTATTTTTTAATAATACGAGAGATATAGAGTTTTAAGATTAATATTTATTATTTTAAAGAGATGAAGTTTAATTTAATATTATAATTTATAATATAAAAGAATTTGAATAATTATCAAGTTCCAATTTTATATGTAATAGATACGGAGATAGTAAATGTAAAGATTTAATATTTTAAATATGACTCTAAACGAATATTGAAATAAAAATCAAAGAATAAATAAATAATTAATAAATAAAATATTTTTCATTTATATTAAGTTTTTAATATTTTTATTATATAAAAATATTAAAATCAAGAAATATTCTATCTCATCTTAATAATAAAAATTAATTAAGATTGGATGGATAAGCCATTGTTGGAATAAAATCACCCCTTTCAGGAATCGAACCCAAATCATGATATTAGAAGTATCAAGCTCTACCATTAAGCTAAAGGGGTAAGGGAGTATTATTTAAATAAATAAATATTATATATTAAGGTATGAATAAGGGTAAAGAGGGATTCGAACCCTATAAGTTAAATTTGCAATCTAATGCAGGACCAATCTGCAACTTTACCCATATATTACTATGTAAGTGAAATATAAATGATTATAATATAGATAGTTTATTATTTATATCAAATATAGAATATGAGAGAGATTCTCTTAAATATTAAAAAATACAATACGAATTTTATAAGAATAAAGGTTACTATTTTAAGAACAGATGAAATTTTTATATATTTAGGTCTACTGTTCTCTTATATAAGAGCTTGCTACTAAGAATAAAAATATCTAAAAAAGATGAATTTAAGACTCAAAAATAAGGAGGTAATTAGTTATCATTGCTATTTAGCTGTTATTAGAGATCCAGTATTATAATATATACCTTAATACATAAATATTGCTTTATCATTAAACTGTTAATAATATACTAAGGGAATATAGTGTAATGGTAAAACTTGGAGCTTCAATCTCCGCACTGGGGGTTCGATTCCCTCTATTCCTGGTATTTATATTAAGTATTTCTTTGCTTTTATACGTGAAAAATAGAAATAAGACTATAACTTAAATTCTAATAAATATAAAAATATAAATGTAGAAAATAATAAAATATATATTATTATTCTTATAATAAATGGATGTGATGACCGAGTCTGGTTTAAGGTGTAATACTTGAAATATTAAGCACGCGAAGTGCCGCGAGTTCGAATCTCGTTCCATCCGTATCTATATCTTATTTAAAAATGAATTTAATTTACTTGTTATTTCTTACTACAATAAATTTAAAACATTAAATAAGAATAATTATATAAATACATAACATAAAACAATAGTATAATAAATAAGAAATATTGATATCAATAAAGTCACTTTCGGGGATTTAATTTAATTGGTAGAATATTGAACTTGCACTTCAAATGTCTGGATTCGAGTTCCAAAATCTCCAAATTTTATAATATTTATTGATATTAATATTTTATTAAAAAGGAAGAAAAATTTTCATATAAAAATTAAATTCATTATTTAGCTGTTAAATATATTGCTTTACTTTGCTTGGATAGCTTAAATGGTAGAGCTCAGCATTGAAGCCGCTGTGGTAAAGGTTCAATTCCTTTTCTGAGCAAAATCTGAATTATTTCTTTTTATTAAAAAATAATATAGCTAAAGTTTCTTAAATAATCTGCTTTTTTTGTTCTAATAATAAAGAATTTTAATAAAAAATGGAATATAACATCTTATAGGACTCGAACCTACACTATACGGTGCCGAAAACCGATACTCTACCAATTAAGTTAAAGATGCATGAAACTTAAGTTATAAACTTGATTAACTTATTCCTGTATTTCTTAATTATTAAATTTATTTAAAATAATGTTAATATACTAGCATATCTTTGTTTGAATATAGAAAATAAATTATTTAATATGGTTATGGCGAAATTGGTAGACGTGGTAGGTTTAGGTCCTATGATTGAAATATCTTTATGGGTTCGAGTCCCTTTAACCATATTATTCCTTTCATGTAAATACTAGGAAGGTTTGATATAAGCTGTACAACTATTGCTATAGAAATAGCAATGGTGGTATAATTTTTAGTATAATATATTAAATTTATACTTACTTTAAATTAAAAAATAGATGAAAAATGAAAGAATAAATAGAAACGAGCATAGGTTAACGGTAGACTAGGTGTTTTCCATGCACTTGGTATTGGTTCGAATCCAATTGTTCGTATAAATTGCAATAAAAAAAATAGATAAATTCTAAACTCTTACTTTTTTTTATATTTTTATTGTTTTTAATTTTTTTCTTATTTTAAGGTAAATATTAAATACTAAATATCTAATATTTTTGTAATTCAAAATATAAATTAGCTTTGTTAAGGGCTTGTAGCTTAATGTAAAGTTTCTCTTTGTCGCAGAGAAGGATGTCCGTTCGGAGCGGATCAAGCTCGAATAATTGATTAATGAATTAAATAAACTTATATTGAAAATAAATGTTTAAAAAAGTGTAAGAAATATATAGAATGTTTTTCTATATACATAAAGTATAAGTATAGAAATTATTAGGAGGTTAGTTTAAGGGTAGAACAGCGCTTTTACACAGCGTGGATGAGAGTTCGAATCTTTCACTTCCTATCTAATAAATATATATCTAATAATTTTATATTATATTCTATTATTATCATAAATTTTTATTTTTATTTATAATTAAAAGTAAGATAACAAGAATAGAGATAGAGATTTACTAATTTTAGGTGAAAATGGAAGAGTAGCTATAGGTAGGGCGAGATGTTTGCTATACATTAGGATATATAATCCTTAAGGGTTCGAATCCCTTCTTTTCCGTCTAAGTTTATAAGAGATAAAAAATATATAAACTTAAAAAATATATGGAACGTAATATGTATTTAGAAAAATAAAATTTTATTTTTCTAAGTAAGTTTAGGAAAGGAATTATTTTTAAAGGGCTAGCTATTATATTAGGTGATTAATTTGTCAATATCATACGAAAAGAATCATATTATATATTATATATTTATGATCTTGTATTTTAATATACAAATCTATAATTTTAGATTAAATTTCTATGTATGTGTAACCTATGTGAAAACACCATGAATAAATACCTGAGTGAACTGAATCATCTTAGTAACTCTAGGAAAAAAAAATCAACCGAGATTCTTTAGAGTAGTGGTGAGCGAAAAGAAGAATAGTCTAAGTATATCTGAACAGGTAAAAGTTCGTTTCTTTATTTAAATTAGTATTTAATAATATTATGATAAATAATGGAATGTGCTAGTTAAAATTAAAAAATCAGATTTATTAATTTGAATCTAAATTAGATTCAAATTAATAAATTGGTATTTATAATATAGTATTAACCATATTGGTTCAATGTTAAAATTTTAAGGATATATGAAAAAAAGTAAAATGGATTAAAACTGTTTGAAATAAATTTAAATTGTTATCTCCAATATGTAATATCATAATAAGTGAATATTTTCTGAATATTTTTAATATGTAGAAAATAGGAAATTATAAGATATTTCAAGGAGGATAATAAAGAAAGTAGGGGACCCTTCCTCTAAGACTAAATAGGGTATAATAAGCGAGAGCGAACTAGTACCGTGAGGGAAAGCTATTGAAAAGTAATTTTATAAGCAGCAGAAGTTTTTTTATATAAATGAATACACTGCGTACCTTTTGTATAATGGGTTAGCAAGTTTATATTAGTAGCAAGGTTTTATGATAATTCCGTAGATAAAGCAACTATTTAAACAGTTATGATATAGTGTAAGTTATTAATATAAGACCCGAAACCTGACGATCTTGCCCAATCCAGGTGTAAGACCGAACAAGTGAATGTTGCAATATTCTTTGATGAGGTTGGGCAAAGAGAAAGTCCATTGTGGTCAGGAGATAGCTGGTATTTCGTGAAAACTATATTTGTAGTTATGTCATTAATCTTAAAGGAGTGTACAATAGATTTTTTCACACGAGGTTTGGTAGAAACAAGTATGGAAGTGTCCAAAAGGTAATTGTAGTTCCAAAGATCAAATTTCAGGAATGTGTTAAGTTACTGGGAGGATATGAAAAGAACATAACTTTAAAAAAGGCTCCTTTATAAGTATCTATAGATTTCCGTATAGTGAAAGTAAGGGATAAATAAGTATAAAATATACAAATAAAGCAAGATTTAAGGATTATCTGAATTTATGTAAAAGTAAAGGAAGAGTATACCAAATTTTATAAATTTGGGGGATCGTGAAGATTTTATCAATGAATTTTTATTTCGGAATTCTTTAATAAGAAAATGACGTGTCGGACTTACGGTGACAAGGTCGTAAGTCAAAAGGGAAACAGCCCAAAGCAAGAGTCTAAAGTTCCAAAATTATTGTTTAGTGCAAAAGAGGGAAGTTTGGCGGTATAAATTTAATCAGTGTATGGGCTTGGAGATAGCCATTATGGAATGAGTATGTAACAATTCGCTGGTTCTGAGTTGACTGTAGCAGCACCGAGAATTTATTGGAGCTTAAACAATATACTGTAGCCTTGCGTTCAAATTATTTATCCTTGTGGTAAGTTCTTTGAATGGTAACGAAACATTCGGTAAAAAAAAAAAGGAGTGATTCATTACTTTTATTTATCTGAAGAGAAAATGCTAACATGAGTAACGTTAAAAGAGGTGTTATCTTGTGAAAATCAAGATTTAAGTAAGAATGATTATACTGAATTTATACTATTACATTGTAATAATAATAATTATATCAGCTATTTTTGTTCTTCTTATTATATTTGTATTTATGGATTATTTTTTTAATGCCCTCTAAATCTATATAAAATATTAAATCCTCTTCGCCTAAAGCATAAGGGTTTCTCATGTATTTCGCTTATCGGCATGAGAGTAATGTAACGGCCTCTAAGGAGTTTACGAAAGGATTAACTAATGGGAAAATTTTAACAAAAGTAACATAATGTCATTTATGTGGAACAATGACCAGGAAATGTTTGTTTCTTGATTTTTATGGGATAAGAGAACTGAAAAATTTTCAGTTCTCTTATCTTACCTTCCTAGAAGCTATATTTTTGGCTCTTTATGGTCTCTAGTTTGGTAAAAAACTATGAAATACAAGATCTGCTTTTATTATTATATATTATAACATAATATATAATGATATTTCTTTTATTTGTCTCACCTTTTTTATAATATAAAAGAGATGGGAATCCTAGAGAAAATTTAAATATTTTATAATTTATTATTATATTTAAAAAGTTAATTTAGAAATAAAAAGAAAATTATTCTAATAACCGTACCCTAAACCGACACTGGTATGCTAGTTGCGAAAACTAAGGCGTATGAGTTAACTATCGCGAAGGAACTCGGCAAAATTATCTACTAACTTCGGAACGAAGGAAACCAACAATTTATTAAGAAAATTATCGTACCTTGAAACAATCAGGAGAATGCCCTGTGTTTCGGGATAGAATTATTAAAAATATAATTCTTTTAAATGAAATGGTAATACTAATCCTTTTCTTCAATGAAGAAAAATTTTGTATTATTATCACTAGAATTTTGACTATCTTATTTTCCATCTCTCTCGTAACAAAAAGAGATGGAAAATCAAGATCTTCATTTCTTCTAATTAAGAGGAAATGAAATCTTGGAAAGAATTTTAACGGTTGACTTAAATTCGAGCAATTTAGGATAAATTCTTTTGTTGATATATGTTTATATGGTTCTCTATAATATATTTTATATATATTGGCGCGTTTTACAGAACGTTTTTTAGTAATTAATGGTAACATGTAATCGTGTTGTGCAACTGTTTACTTAAAAGTGCGACCTGCTAAGTTTTAATATATAATGTGGTATAACCCCACTTTGAATGAATATCTTCAAAAGTCTAATGTAAATGCAATAAAGTAATTTATTGTATCAAGCTACATGAAAATGTGAAATATATAAAAATTCAAATTTATATACTTTTGCTAGACTAAATTTACTATGGATAAAGATCTGAAATTTTTATAAGGCATCGTTAAACAGAAAATACTGAAAAGTTTAATGCAGTATTGTGAGAAATGAAATTAATACGCTTTTAAGGTGTTAATTGATATTCTTATTATAGTTTTATGTTTTAATATAAATTACTATAAATTTCTCCGGTGTAGAAAAATATCCTAAGGTAAATATTATTGTATATGTTAAGAAACAGGTTAATCCCTTTAATTTCCATTTTAAATATATTATAAATAATGAAATAAAGATTTAAATGGAAGAAAATAAGTAATTATTTTTATAAATTAAAGGGAATAGGATTATATACAAAAGCAAATCCCTTTCTATATAATAAATTTTATATCATGCTATTTATTACTTTTGGTATATAGTATAAATATATGAAAGAACATTGCTAACTTATATATAAGGTGTGTATCTTATTTAGTTAATTATTATGTATATCTCTAATTTAATAATTATGAATTTCAAATATGAATATAATTAATAGATATATGTATATTATTATAAAAATTATGTAAGAAAAGTTATCAAAATTAAAAATTCTGTTTTACTTTTCAAAGAAATTTGTATGGAACCAATAGGAATCGATTTAATTTAAGTTAATTAAATCGACTTGTAAATATAATTTATAGATTAAATTATTTAAATAAATTTCTAACTAAGGATGATAAATTGATACTTTTCAATTATATTAAATAATTGAAATAAATTAAATAAGAGAATTAGTTTTATTAAAACATGTTTATGACTAAATAATTATTCATACATTACCCGCCCTCGCGACGCGAGGGCGGGTAATGTATGAATTACATTAGTATTTTCAAATACTAAAATACATGCTTGAGCCGTGTGCAATGAAAGTTGCATGCACGGTTCTGAGGAGGGGAAAGAGAGAGATCTCCTACCTATTCCAACCACAGCACTCTGCCAAGAAAAATTTCTTTGTATAAAGTGTGAGGCCTGCCCAATGCTTAAATGTAACTTATGTATAACTAGATATAAAGAGAATAACTATCAAAATGGTTATTTTATAAAAATATATAGTTTATAAGGGAAACTCTAGTGAATGGCGGCCTTATCTATAAGGGTTTGTTTTATATTTTTATATTTGTTAGGGCCCTTATCAAATTTAGTTCAATTCTGAAACAATTTCTCAGGATCTTTAATTCTAATCTAATTAATTGATCCCTATAATCATAATAAAAGTCCATAGTATACTCTGTTTATGCTTAGTTATTTATATGATATGCTATGTAAATAAAATCAGAAAGAATGATAAATAATAAAAATCTTAAATGAAAATTATAAATTTTGACTAGGGGGTTTTATAGAAGGAGAAGGTTCTTTATTAATTTCTATTGTCAAATCTATTAAAGTGCCCTATGGTATTTTATTACAACCGAAATTCAAAGTTTCTCAACCTATAAATGGACTAAATAATTTAAAATCTTAAAAAAAATTATTTAATAATAAAGGATCTATTAAAAAAAATCTGGTTCTGCTAATGTTTGAGTTTATTCCTTAAAAGAGGTTAAAAATATCAATGTTTATGTTATACCGTTCTTATTAAATTATGTAACTATTTATTCTAGTAAGTATAAAAATGAAGAATTTAATAAATTTGTTTTTATCTTAAAAAGATTAAATGAGAAACTTAAATGTACTAAAGATGAATTTAGGAAATTAGTTCAATTAAGGGTATAATTTAAATCACTCTGGAAAAGGTAAATCACGAAAACGGACTTTATCCGAAGTCTTCTCTATAATAGATAAGAATGGTTAAAGAATTAAAATTTAAATTTTATTAGAATATTCATTCTTCAGAGACCATATACTAAATAATGAATAAATAAGTTCATTAATGAAATGGTCCTAAATTTTAAAGTAAATTTATTAGATTTATTTTAAAATTTCTAGCCTAAGGTAGCGAAATTCCTTGGCCATTAAATGTGGTCCTTGCATGAATGGCTTCATGATGCAACAGCTGTCTCCGCGGTAGACTCAGTGAAATTATAATGGTCGTTAAGATACGATCTTCACCCATAGATAGACGGGAAGACCCTAGCAGCTTTACTGCTTTTAATCATCTCTTAATGCTCTTGCTTAATTATTAGTACTAAAATAAATATGTTTTATTACTTTGGTCGGTATATTTTTACTGTTCATTCATTTAATATAAAAGAGGACTTTTATTAATTAAGTATAGAATTTCATTAAGATAGTGTTGATATGGAAATAATATAGTGCTTCTATAAGAAATATATTATTTGCTTAATAAATATTTATTAAGACATTTTCGCATAAGTTGATTGAAGGGTAGTTTATGTGGGGCGCAGTTCCCAAAAAGAGTATCTGGGAAGTCTAATAACAATGGACAAATAAACTGATTACTTATTCGTTCTGAAGTTTCATTCAAGTATTTTATACTTGAATGAAATATATAAGTAATTAAAGAATTATTAATAATTTGTAATTCTTATAAGGTTGCATATACTTGTTTCGTTTAAATTAATTCAATTATTATTCAATAATTGAATTAATTTAAAGAATCTATAAATATATGTGAAATATTTGTACGCTGAACCAAATTAGGTGTAGAGGTATGCTTCATCCATACGTAATTGGAATTCAATATTAAAGATTGGTAAAATTTCTAAAGTTGAATAAATATATAGGAATTTTCAAATTTTAAAATAAATATGAGAAGATAAAAATATTTTCTTGGTAATAATTATTCTGGTTTTTTAAGAAGTTTTTACGTTTTAATTCAGAATTCATAAATTTTTATGTAGTTATTAAGAGATAATAAATCAAGATGAGGTATTATTAATAATATTTTTTAAATAGGAGAATGATTAGATAGCTAAAGTTTAAGGGCGTATAGCGTGCCTAACTGTGAGACTAACAAGTCATACAGACACGTAAGTGGGGCTTAGTGACCAAAGGTACATATAAGGTTTGGTGACCTTGAGCAACGGATAAAAGTTACGCTAGGGATTAATTTGTAGTCCCACAATATTGATAAATATTGTTTAAAATTGGGTAAATTGCAAGAAAGTCTTTATTTTTAATGAAGATAATTTGCAGCGAAGCTTATTTTGGCATATAGAATAATAATATTCTGTAGGGAATAAGAACGTTCAACGACTAGAAAGTGAGTTATGCTAGCAATAATCTTTCCACGAATACCCAACATCTTAATATTTTAATAATTATGATTGTTAGTAGATTTTTTATTCTTTTATAATAATGTTATTTCTTTGTCTTTTTAAATCTAATATAATTAACTAAGTATGATTAATTATGTGATATGTGAATAAGTTCTATTATGAATAATAATGAATTAAATCCTAAAAATAGTATTAAACCTAAATTAGGCATCAGTCCTAATCGTAAATCTTTAAAAGAATATAAAAGAGTAAATTCTATAATTTATCTCAAATAAAATGAGAAGTCTCAATAAGATTAATGCTTGGAGATGCTAGTATACAAACATAGAATAATGGTAAAACATATAGAATGAAGTTTGAGTGGGGAGATTAAAATAAGTTATATGTGGATCATATCTATGATATTTTTAATAGATGAGTATTAAGTTATCCTCACAAAAAATCTAGAATTAATAAAAATGGAAACACAATAATCAGTTGAGGATTTCAAACAATTAGTCATCTTGCATTTAATCCTTTAAGTGAATTATTTTTATTAGATAAGCGTAAAGTAGTTCTAAATAATTTAATAAAAGACCATTTAACTGAAAGAGGTTTAGCTTATTGATTTTGTGATGATGGAGGTAAATTGGATTATAATAAAAATTCAAAAAATAAAAGTCTGGTTCTTAATACTCATAGTTTTACAGCTGAAGAGGTAAATGCTATGAGTATAGAATTGTATGACAAATTTAATTTAATGACGGAAGTAAGGATGAATAAATATAAAAATATAATAGTTATTAAAAATGAAAGTTATATTAAATTTAAGGATTTAACTTATTTCTATATTATACCTTCAATGAGAAATAAATTACCATAAATTTAATATATAAATAAATAATTTAAGATGATGACATAGTCTGAGCCATATTGTGAAATATGGAAGTAAATATTAAAAGGTTTACGATAACAAAACTGAACAGGCTAATATCGCGTGAGAGTACTCATTGAAAGCGATGTTTGGCACCTCGATGTCGACTCAGATTAACCTCCTGGTGCAGGGGCTAGGAAGGGTACGGCTGTTCGCCGAGTAAGAATTAACGTGAGTTGGGTTAAGTACGTCGTGAGACAGTACGGTCCCTATCTTCTATGGGAAGCTAAAGTCAAGTAAGGTTTGTGCCCTCGTACGCAAGGACTGGGAGT
>Ga0335072_10000532_pt1 | contig 72646 bp, 82 predicted proteins | sample Lox_Sample_21_FD_206725 | JGI IMG/M metagenome (GOLD analysis project Ga0335072, IMG submission 206725) | Soil microbial communities from Loxahatchee National Wildlife Refuge, Florida, United States - Lox_Sample_2.1 | ecosystem: Environmental > Terrestrial > Soil > Wetlands | place: USA...
TAACAAACGCGACTCCGGCGGCCTCCAGATATTTCGGGCCCTTCCCACCAGCATGCCGCAGACCAGATTGAGTGACTAACTCCGATCACGAGCACTTCTTTCCCAATCAGCAGCGCAGGCGATGGATCTTGATATCTTACGCCGTCCCATTTAGCGCGTCTTGTCTGTTGCTTCTGTGGGTCGTCGTTGGCTATGTGTCTCTCGCACCAGCCCATGATGCCAGGTGACTAACTCTGCTCGGGCGCTTCCGCAATGCGCGGCCGCCCCGAGCTATCGCCGTTAGCAGGAACACTAAGAAATAAACGAGCTAAATTGCCTTGGAATTGACTGCCTTTCGCGCCCTTACCAGATCTGTTTTCACTTGCAGCGGTTGGAAAAGGACAAACATGCCTACTCGAACAGACTTCCCCTCACAAAAAAAAACCCGACTACTCTGCCCCCAGCCGCGGGCCGAACATCTTATCGAATCAACCGAGCAGGCCAAAACCTTGGGTAGTGCTCGGTGCGTTCTCGATCGTCATTCTGTCGAGCCTGTTTTTGCCAATGAACGAGGAGCAACCGAGAAAGATGGAACTTCACCCTTGCGCTTACCAACAATGGGAGGCTAGCCAGAACTTCCTGCTCGTGTTATGCATGGGCTTTCCTCGTCAGCCCTGCGTAATGCCCGCCCTCCCTCTTCCCCCCCCCCCCTCTCATCAGATTGTTCAGCATTCCTCCTCGGGCCTTGCGGATAACCAGGCGTTTCGGTACCACTGTTGAACCGGCACATGTTGAGCCCGGTCTTCTGTAGCAAGCCGATTGAGTACCCTTGCCAGAGCCGGACTTGGTAAATGTATTATTTGGAATTCTCACACCGACATATTCTCCAGAACAAACAGAACCCAGGAGCCCATGCTTGCTTGGACGTTAGTACCGGGGGGGGCCCACTCCCCGGCGCCTGGTGTCGCCTCTTCAGAAATTGCCGGCAGCACGTGTCTCGTTTGCGTTAGGGTGACTGCTAGGTATGGGGCAGCATTTTTGAACCCGTGGATGCCCTTTACGTACGAGGCCATTTCGATTCACGATGCCGAGTTCCAGCATTTCTAGCAAAGATGGCATCAGCTTTGCAAGTTGCGCCATCTCCAAACGGGTATTACTACAAAGCTCAAGCCTATCCAGCTGGCTGGGTTGTCAATGCGTTCGAGGTGATTCCGCATACACTTTCGTGACACCTCGGAAGGGCCCCCATGTGGCACCGGTTGTCGGTAGTGCGTGCACCGCGCGCACTGGAGCCTGGAGAGTTCGCTCCGCCAATCAATACATCCGCGTGTGAGAGATTTTCCCTAACTACTTATTGCCTGCCACGGCCTGACTGCGTGAAGGACCGCCTTTGTCGGTTTTACAACTTGTGCAGATTCTCCTTGCCTATCCCTAACTCGAGCTCTTCGACGCAATGTCTTATAATCCAACCCGTGTAACCCAAGCTATTACGAAAGCGCAAGATCTCCAAACCCTCTCCGCCGAGGAAACTCGAATACTCAACCAAGCTTTCGCAATGATTTGGAATCGCATTCGAACACAACATAACTACGTTATGACCGAACTTGAGTTCAAAGTCTTCAACTACTTCCAAAGCCGCTGGGAGGGCAACCCCGTCGCCCAACAAGCAGTGGCAAGGCATTGGGCCAGCAGAAACAATGTCGACGGCCTTCTTTGAGCTTGGTCGACTTCCACCGACTTTCACATCAAGAGGAGACAGTCCATGTGCTTGCAAAATTCCTACCATACATTGCAAAAGGCCTATAGCGCGTGAGGGAAGAGCCGCAACTTAGCCGGCTGCTGCTAGCACGGCGTTTCACTGAAGGAAAGCTGGCGTTGGCCGGGGTAATGGGTTGGAGAAAGTACTTATTTAGTCCCATGGGACCTATCCAATCTGCGAACGGACAAGGATGCGTGCCAGGCATGAAGGCAGAATGTCAATAATGGGACTATGAGTGTTCGATTCGAAACGCCCTCTATAATTGTTCAGATGAATGCACTAGCTGCCTAATGTCGCTCCAACAACCCTGCTCTCTCTTGCGTCTCACAGCCAATTCGACTCTCCCCGCAAGAGCCTAATGCTCACTAGCATGCCAGCACACAGGATGATGGTCCATATTCAGACAAGTCCTTTGTTGGCAATATGACTCAGAGCTGGCGACAGGTGGGATGAGCCGAGCCCTGTGGGCCACAGCAACGAGGTCCACTCCGAAACCTTGCCCCAGAGTCGAGTAAGATCGATCAATTGCTATCGGCTCGTGCCTTACCCGTACTCTGACGCTTTTCAATGGCCCACAAGCCACATGTCTCTACCAGGCAGGCCAAGGCCAGCCGACATTTAGCAAAGTACAAGGATCGCCACCTAAGGCACCTCCTTACCGAGTAGCTGCACTCTTAGATGGCCTAAAATCCATCACATGCACCGAGACCTCGATTTTCTGGGCGGTGAAACGTGGTACGAACGCGTAAAAGCTCCGGCAAAGCAGCCACCTTGGCTACCACACTATCTGGCATTTGATGATCGAATATCGGGCGCAATGATCGATATCAGGCTAGATGGGCAGATACCAGGCTGCAGTCACACCTCATAACGCGCTATCTTCAAAACTATGCCGCTAGTCACACAGTAGCTAGACGGGTTTGGAATCCACACATTCCTCTGCAAGCAAGATATGCTACCTGGCTCGCTGACGTCTTTCCACCGTGGGAATACCTCGGCCCACACAAATGGACAAGGAAGCGCTGAATCCATAGTATGTCACGCTGCTAGTGCTCCTTCCTATCTCCTCACATTCCCCCTTCTGGTGCTGACCTTCATACACGACGGCGTACCCTGTCTTGCCCCTGTTGCCCCCCCTTTTGCGCTTTGGGCATAGCCGCTCGTATGACATATACATGATGAATCGTCTCCTGCATTGCATGCACTGGCTACAAGCATTTTCCATCTTGCGCCACGAGAAATTCCTACGATTTCACTGACGTGTCCTCCCAGCTATTTTAACCCATGTTTACTACGATCGTTCCTCCCTTATTCCCTGGTGATAGTCTCTTCTTCACACCCACAAACAATTACACCTACTGGATCCAGTATGGTACCAGCTACACCGCAAAAACACCGCGCGAATCAACAACATGGATCTCTCGTTCATGCACAACAGCACGCGACAAACACACCGCAGCCTCTTCAGTCATACGACTGCCGTGTCGATACAGCTTTTGATGCAGTCCGAGCGACACATACTGGGGTTATGCTAGTTATATTCAAGTGCCGAGACACTCCCTTCTGGGGATGGAGATGAGTTGGCGTATAGATCTGTGCTACTCATCATTCGACCTGATTGACTTGTCGCGGCTGACCCCTCCAGCCAAACGTGAGGTTTGAGAGTGCTTGAACAGCAGCTTCAACAAAAGCCTGCGCCTATGGATATCTTGGTCGCCAACTCAGCAACGCCCTTGCCGCTTGTTACCCTCTATCTGGCAGAAGACAGTGGAAATGTACTTTACAAGTCTCAAGGGGGATAACGTTATTCATATTCGTTGACTCGCAGAAGGCACTTGGGCTCTATCGGGCAGCACAACCAAATATTGCTTGTTGCGGACGGGATACCTAGCGGAACAAAACATTTACATGGCAGGATGAAGATAAGAGAAGGCAAACCAGAAGTGGGTAGAAAGACCAATAGGTACACGCTTCGACCGCTGAGGATGTTCACGCCCATGGACAATCTACTGGGCATCGATTAGGCGGGAATTATTCATTGCTCACCAAGGCAGGTATTCTCATGAGTGTCGGCCTAAGACGTTCAAACGGAACCTGAGTAATGCAGTCGCTGCAGATAGACATCTAATGACAACCTGAATTCGGTGAAAATAGTATGAATGTACTGTCTTCCTGCTATGCTCCACGTGCCTGCTTTTGCTACGCCTTTGCCTTTCGGCTGAGTTATCATTGCAGAGCAGGCGTCTCTATCTCATTTGGCTCATTGCCCACCAGCTATGCCACAATGGCCATTCTCCATCATCCGTTGGCTGCTCTTCTACTCTACGCTTCGTCCTCGCGAAACGACTTCCCAGTCAATCACCACTTCCGCTCGATCCTTGTTATCATAGAAATCCCGCTCCGTATGCCTTGTTGAATTCTCATTCTGCTGGTTGCGACCGATGTTTACTGCGTTGTTCACCACGTGCATGGCTGGTGCTTTGGGGAGTCTGGGTTGTGCGCTGTCCCGCTTTTCCCCAAACTTGGGCTTGAACGCGTATTCCACGGGTTGAGGAAGGGCTTCAGTGGTTTAGGTAGAGATTATAGCCAGAGAAGGATAAGGGCGAGAGACGGAGTTCGGATAGGGAGGCATAGGATGGTAATGTGCTTGTGAGGCGGGTGGCACGGCTTGCATCATGTCAGTTCCAAATAAAGGAGTTAGGAGAAACTCAGCGATGGATAAAGGCAATTATGTTCGCCTACAGAAAAGGCTTTTGAATAGCGATGGGAAGATCTGCAGAGTCAAGTGTTTCCTAGGAGCAGTTTACCAGGAGCACCCTAGAGAACCGTACATCCCTGAGTCGACTAGGCTCGGTCTCTTCCATCCGTCCAGATGGCGGCGAGCTAGCGAGGAAGTGGGAGGGGGGCTTCGGCGTTTCTCCTGTCTCGTGCTTGCGAGGGCGCAAACAGTTGGCCACTGCCTACGCAGCTAAAACGAGTTTCGTAGCCTTTTGGGAGCATTCGCGGAAAGGTCATGGCCGAAGAGCCAACCCTGGAGAGGTTTCATTCTTAGTTGGAAATCCTACGAGACCTAGACCCATTGGGTGACTTACATGTCTGACGCAAGGTACTTATTAGACTTTGGAAAAGTTAATGCACTGACTGGCGGGAGATTTAAAGTATTCAGCCTCTCCTTTCGAGTTCTAAACCGCGGGATTCGGATCGCGGCCCTGTTCATTGGATACTGAACACTACCCTTGAAGGGGCACGAGCGCTCGAAGGAATGCGCCCACCACGCCTAGGACCTGCGACCAGAAGGTCTGATAGAGACTTTTCATGGTCCATGCTCCCCAATGTTTTTGATCCTTCTATACTCCTGGCTGCGGAAGGTATATGTAGCTGCATCAGGATGACTCTCGAATGGCTCGTTTCAGCAGCACCCAAGCGAGCATATGCACTTGAGGACGCTGCTACCGCGGACGCTCTCGAGTCGTTTTGCCTCGCCATTCGCGTTAGACGCTGATTGGTCCTCCGTACTCTTTCCTCATTGAGTTGCAAGAATGCATGTTGGCACATCTTTGTTCTCGTTGGGAGGAAGAGCATTCGAGTGGGCCACTCTACACTATTTGGCGATCTCTCCTTCTTTGAGCAAATGCACTCCGACTCATCTCTTCAGACTCAAGTAGGATCAGTGATATTCACGGGCCCAAGCAACCTCGGCTTCTATCAGGCATGGGAGGTGATCATTTAGCGTAAACTCTATTTCTAGGCGCTTCAGTTAAGCTCTAGTTGACGTTTAACCACATTCCAGTTAAGGCTCTAGTCAAAAGACTTCGGTGAAGAAAACCTTCAATCTGAATATACGCTAAATTATCACCACCGCCTGCGCATGGGATGCGACCGAGAGATTGCCGTTGAGCAGCCCACCTCCACACAAAGTGACGATTTTTTATTTCTTATCCGTTCATTGATTACGTTGACCTGCATTTAAAGCCTCACTATCCTGATGGCAATCGGAAATACGGACCTCCACATGCTAGAATGGCCGGCCTTGCCTACACGCTTGTGCTGGCCGAGGTAAGTTTCAAGCATATCAACATCTATGAGACTGCCTCGAACCTGCGCCTCGTCGGGCTGACATCCGGTTCGCACCTAATCTAGCCAGGATACTCGACAGGCTTGGATGCTGAGCTGACGTCTCCAAGGAGGCTGTAGAGCTCAAAGTGACGAGCATCAGACGTAGGATTGGCTTCTATTTCCCTCACCGAGATGGACTGACCTTAACGGTGATAGAGCACTCCACTTATTAAACGTGCGTTGGGAAACCTTATGGCTACCCTCACATCGTTGGTCATAGATCATCGCTAGTCGGATCTCTACTTCCAAGCGCGCAAAGAAGAAAAAGCCATCACGGTTTTCTTCTCCGCAACCATAGAAGAAACAATTTCCTTCTCGCCTAGGCCATTGCTAAGAGCCAAACCGCACAATGGAGATTCATTCATTGCCGAGGCAGATGTCCTGCTCGCTGCAGACGGCGCTAAGAGCATCGGTCGCTCTGGAATGCTGAAAGAGCTCCGTGACGACGCAGACGCCGCAGACACTGGCCAATCAGCGTACCGCATCATCCTGAAGTGGGAGAAAATGCAGCACGACTCGGAACTGCTCCAGCTCTTGGACAGTGACATTGCCACTCGATGGATCGGCGAAAAGCGGCACATTATAACGTATCCAGTTTCGAGTAAATCAATCTACAACATGTCCACCGCCCAGCCAGACACAGATCTTGCTGTCGTGCCCTCAGCTACGTACACCACGCGTAGCTCCAAATCATCCCATGCTTGCCATTTATGCAGACTCCTGTTCCCAAGTCAAACGCCTGTTGAACCTCGTCCCAGACTAAGATGTGTGCGAGCAGAAACTCCGCATCCACGCTCCTCTGCCGACATGGGTCCACGGATCCGTCACCCTCGTCGACGACGCATGCCACACAACCTTGCCTCATCTTCCCTAAGGGGTCGCGCAGGCCATCGAGGACGCAGCCGTACTTGGTGCCGTGCTAGCGCGCATGCCTGACAGGGATCCGCATAGCGTCCACAAGGTCCTTCGCGTATACGAGCGACCGCGTAAGCAAAGGACAGAGACATTCATAAGACCTTACAGCCCCCAATGATCATGAGCTGCACCTTGGCGATGGCGCGGCGAAGGAGGAGCGCGGCACGCAGTTCGCTGCGCTTAAGCAAGGCAAAGGGCCTGTGCCTGATAAGTGGGCTGATGCCCGACGTGTAGAGAATGATCTATGGGCACGACTTGTATGCAGGTAGCCCAAGTCTCATTTGACAAGCTCTTTTAGAGTACCTGATACACATCTTTTACGTTTATCAAGGTGATGCGTTCCGCTTGAAAGACACCCGTCTAAGCTCGCTAAGGAGTAAGGCCCTTCGGTCCTGCTCCCTTGAGAGCAACCGGGAGAACATCTTTAAGGGTCTCCGAACATAGCGTATAGGAACGACGAACCCCTGTCCCATGCAACACTCGCACCCTTTGCTAGACCTTGCAAACGACGACTGGTGTCCACTTCAAACAATACTCGTCCACCAACACGATTGGCTCAAGAACTACATCAAGCACACTCTTACCGAGCACAGAGTCTGTCAATGCTGCCAACATCGCCATCGCACCGCATCAAGGGGGTGGATGCGATGGAACCATTTCGCAGGAATCTGCAACTGGCTAGACCCAATTTGGCTCTACTCTTTGATCTCCTGCTTGTGGAAGAGACCTATCGCTCAATCAGCAAGAAGCTCAGCCGAACGCTGCGCATCTGCAAGCCACTCGACAGCACAAGGCGTAAGTCGTACCTGGAATCTCCGGCATCCAGCTGTCCCTCTTCTTGCAGAAGAATTCGCCCTTCGGTGGTAGATCTTCAGGGCTGTCTAGTGTCCCGTAAAATATGTAGATGAAGTCTCCAGCGTTGGCCTGTCCTCATCATCACCATGTTAGCAATCATTTTTCCCATACTGCGACAAGCTTTCAACACGGACATAAAAGCAAGCTAAGGAAAGATATGGAAGATGAATGACGTACACCATATTCCAGCAATCCTGAGCCGCAGGTGTCGCAGAATTCGCGGTGCAAGACCACGCCCGACCCGTTGTCTGCTTCATGTACTTTGATGTGTTCTGCGCCAGACTTGACCTTGAAGGCTGACCTTGGGATCTTGGACGTGATGGCAAAGTTGCAGCCGGTGAATTTCTGTAGCGTTGGAGTGAGTTATGATGGGCGGAATGGACAGATGCAGGTGCATGTGAGAAGGGGAAAGTGAGCAGTGTACATGCCTTGCAGTTCTTGCAGTGGCAAATTGAGGTTCGAGCATCATCTGCGGAGTTGAGGGATACTTCGTAGGTAATGGCACGGCAATAGCAGGACCCAGTAGACAACATCTTGGCAAGATAGGAAGAAGTAGAAAACTGGCTGGAGTGAGATGGCAGTGTTAAGAGAAGCTTCACGAGAGGGGACCCTTTACCTGACGAAGTTATGACTTCATCATATTGGTGCGGAGGCGTCATCTCAACAACTTTCGTGCTCGGCTTTGTTGTCTGTTCCTGAGAGATGCCCGTGATGAAGGGAGCTTGGAAAGCGTCCGCATATCGTTCTGAATCTGTCGCTGCACCTCTATGCTGTTTGTTCTTTTTACACCAAGTTGGTGGAAGACGAGAAAAGGTGGATGGAGATCCCCACCAATCGGGCCTCTTCCAGAAGCCATCCACCCTTCCCTGTCGGATCCTGGACTCGTGGCCTTCGTCTTTCCGTCTACAAGAGAAAACACTAACCACCTCAATGACTAGAAAGTGTGGCTCCTTCCCCGAGGTTTTTTTTGCTTATTTGCATCCGGGCTTCCGCGGTGCCCTGCGCGTCGTTCCCACCCTGTGTCACCTCACGAGACAAAGCGGGGAATCTTTTACGGCGTATCGAATTCAACGCTCCGCCATCTATTCAGTGCAAACTACTCTACCCTCTCCCTCATTGTTGTCGCTTTGCGCCAATGGTCTGCCTGTTCCGTTGGTAACCAGTCATGCTTTCCACCGGTCTCGAAGACCTGCCCGCCGAGCTTATCACTGCCATTCTGTATGCACTAGCGTCCCCAACAGCACTTCGGTCTCTCATACAGGCGTCTGTAAGATGCTACAAGATCTTCCTCCTGTCGAAATCCGATATTCTCGCTACGACGCTGCGTAATTTTCTCCGGCCGGAAATCAAGTCTCTCACACTGATGGTCCATGAAGCGTATCATCTCCCAGCCTTCGACGGTAGTTCTTGGAGCTTCAGACTGCGAAATGACCGGGATGGCTTGGATGCCTTTATGGACAAATTTAGTCGATACCATCACTTTGATGAGCAAGTACTGTACTTACCAACTCCGCCCTTCGTTGTTTCGCAACTGCGGACCGTTTGCACCATGGAATACTTCGTCGAAGACTATTGCAACTGGGTATCCGAGCATCTATATTTGGCAAATGTGCACTCCTCTGCCGTTGATGTCGCAACAGGGTTGCTTTCGCCTTTACGAATACATGAGAACCTATCCTCCGTCGAACGGTTTCGCCTCCAACGGGCATTCCTTCGTTTCGAGATCTTCTGTACTGCCATGCACGCTGCTGGTGGGCACGAAAGAGCGGCCTCGGCGAGGTATTATTCACAGCGGAACAACGATCGCTTTCTGAACATCCTACAGCCGTGGGAGAGGGAAGAGTGGGTGTGCATGCTAGATTACCTTTCTGCTAGGGTGGGTGGTGTCTTCGACAAGCTAGAACTAGATTACGTTGAGAGAATGACAGAAAGGCTCCTGAGCGGCGAAGTGGACCTTGACATGCCTGCTGTTTACCATCCCAGCAGTACATCAAACAGGACGGACACAAACCAACCTTCAGCGTCCATTCCCGGCGCGCAAGTTCCGACCCTTCCGGAGCATGAAATCAATGGCGGCCAACCAGAAGCCCACATCGACCATTCAGCGAACTTCTTCACGACCAAAGCCAAAAGGGACCTCCATATTCATTACGTGGCGCATATTATTACGCTGGGCCTGCCATTCCTTATGCGTCTCTTCCGAGGCCGGATGAAAGAGCAGAGGGATCTCGTTTTCTCAAACCTAAGGCTGGGAGTTATAATGGCCAACCTGATCACACGAAAGTGGATGAACCGCGACCAAGCTTCACTGTTGAGGAGGCAAGGAACAGATATCTCCCCTCAAGCGCATCTACATCGACAATTAGGAGGAGCAGCCACCATAGCCCCCAACGCCGCAGGAGGTGCTACTGTCCCCACTACTACCGCCGGGCTCGCATTAACGGGCGACCTCGCAGACCTTGCCGCGCACGATAACCAACGAGTATTAACATTTGAAGGCGACATGCTCGAGAAGCCGAATTGCGCCTTTCTCTGGACGCATGGGTTTACGGGGACGAATGTGTGTAGCGGAGCATGTGATCAGATTCACCGGAGACTCGGGTATGTGTTTTGGGATGAAGAGCGATTGAACAGTATGTGCTTTTTCAAGGAACGTCACAATTCACCAAGATGGTCAAAGTGGAGGAGAGAGTTGCAGAGGCATAGGATCGAGGAGAAAAGTGCGCAGGAGAGGTTGGCGGATATGGGATTTGTAATGCCTGTGGTGGGGAAGAAAGAGAAGGAGAAGGAGAAGGAAAAGGAGAATACTTGGCCGGTGGCAAGGTTTGGATGATTTGTTGAGATTCCTGTGCACGCAAAGATGGCGCCATGCCGGATCAAGAGTCAGCACCAACAATACCAGGAGACACGCCTTGGTGGGTTTGAGTATTGCCGGCAGCTTTCGGTTGGCGTTCCTTGTAAAAGCCTGTATCTGCCCTGTAATCATCCAGCCGGTGGCCTAGTTTTGAGTCCGATGCTAACAGCGACTTCCGTAATCAGGCGACTTCCATATTCGGCACTTCGGCGGGTGTCCCCTCCCTTGAACGCAACGACTCTGGTCTGAACTTACTCCACCGGGACCCGTGCGCGCTAACACCGGGTTGCGAGGGCTTTGTATGGATGCTCCTTCATATCGGCCAGAGCGCCGAAATAGGAAAATGTTCACGTCGACGGCTTTCCTCTGCTCGTGCTAGGGGCACGGAGGATATTACTGGTGTGGCCTAGCCGGGCCCGGCCTCCAGCTGTCGCGGTTTGAAGTGATTAGCGTTTTCAATTAGAGTCATGAGAAAAAATGTCCATTTGGCAGATTAAGGGATTAGAGCAAGTGTTCGTGTTGTTGTTAATGGCCAAGGCTGTAATTTCTCGGTTGCACTACCAGACCCATTGGTTGGGTACTTGTCTCGTACTCGTAACATGAATGGCCGTCTATTTTGTAACTGAATATATCTGCATTTAGGGTACCCAAATTTTCGGTGGTTGAGGGAAAGGATGCTTAAATGACATTGACATTCTCCAAGACGCTTGTCTCGACAATCGGCCCATGGTACTTGCCTCGCTGGTAGAAGATGTAGAATGCGAAGCCAAAGACCGTGGCGCCGCCCCACAGCAGACAGGACCAGTTCATTGAGGAGAGGGTGATGGGGATTGCGGCGGGGAAGAAGGAGAAGGCCATGACGAGGATGGTCCAGAGGAGGGCGAAGAGGTTGGTTGCGATGCCGAAGCAGCCGAGGCTGAAGGGGCCATAGTGGATGCTCGAGGGGTTGGAGATGCGGTTGTACAGCAGCAGGCTGATGGGCAAGATGTAGGAGCCGAGGAAGCCAGCGACAACGAGGGAGGCAACGGCGTTGAAGGCGGCCGACGAGCCGATGTTGATCAGGCCAAGGAGCATGGTGATGAGCGCGGAGAGGGAAATGGCGTAGAGGGGCAGCTTTGTACGGGGTTCGACGTAGGACAGGTAGCTGGAGCCGGGGACGCCGTTGTCTCGAGCAAAGGCCCATATGACACGGGACGCGGCGGCGAGAGAGGCGACACCGGCGAAGATCATGAGGGAGAGGACGACAGAGACCATGGCGGTGGCGCCGCCGTTGGACCCTGTGGCTTGAGTGAAAATCTCGATGAAGGGAAAGCCGGTGGCACTGGTGAGGGCATTACTAATATCGCCAATGCAGAAGAGGATGGCGATGAGCATGGAGAAGCCTAGAGTGCCATTGATGCCGATGCTGGCAAGAAGGGAGTGGGGAACAACGGTGGAGGCATTTTTGATCTCCTCACACATGTGGACGGCGCCATCGGCGCCGATGAAGGCGAAGACGGTTGTGATGAGGCCGACGAAGAAGGAAGTGCCCGGGTCGTAGCCACCGAGGGTGAGGTAGGTGGCAAAGACGTCTTTGGAGTTACCATGGGGAGCAAGGTAGGTAAGAGTGATGAGGATACCGAAGAAGCCAATGACGTGGAGAATGAGGACTGCGCCTTCAACCTTGGGAAGTTGGGCTGCGAGGTAGGTGTTGAAGAAGAAGGCGAAGAGGGTGACGGCGCAAAGCAGGAGGGTACCGTGCCATCGTTGAAAGTGGTATGTTGGGTAGTTGAGAACAAGCAGGCCTTGAATAATCGTTCCGCCGAGGTAAGACGTACTGGCTAGACAGGCTTGCCAGGCCAGGACAGATTGCCAACCTGAAATTGTTAGACCAATGTTATATCACTTCTGCGGGTATTACCTACCAGTTATGTAACTCAAGAATTTCCGGCAGCTTTTTGGTGCGAAGAGGAAAACCCAATGGTACTGGCCGCCAGCCGTGGGAGCGCTGGACAAGATCAACTTTGATAATGACTTTCACTCGATCCACTTACAGCGAGATCATCTCCGCTATCGATGCAACGACCGTAAAATAGCCGAACCAACATAGCAAAAAGCCATATATCAACCCAGCAGGTCCACCGTCTTCAAGGCCGTAGACAAAGACACAAAGCATTCCTTCCCATGTGATCATGAGTGTACAGGAGAAGCCGACCATGCTCATAAAGCCAAAATTGCGCTTGAGTTGTTGCTTCTTCCCGAGGTATGCCATCTCCTTATCGTCGCGGGTGACGAAAGACTTCCCGCCGCCATCGCCATTGACGGGACGGTTGTCCTCAAGGCTGGAGCCTTGGGGTTCGGATATGACGCCTGGCATCTTCATCTCATGAATCTCAGACATGCTGGCGGTGGCTAAAGAGGAAACGATGGGAGATGATATTCAAGCAAAAACTTGGGCAGAACCACTTGCAAAGAATGAGTATGTAGACAATCACGCAGGGAGCGGGGTGATAAGAGATTAGAGAACGAGAACGAGTTTGCTGATCTCTCAGCCACTCACATTGTCGGGATTTTGACAAGTGTGGAACGGTGGCCCCTGCATGTATTCGAGATGATCGGGTGTCAGTAGCACGAGTAACATCGAGTGCATGGGAAGCTTTGAGACTGACAAAGGATCTGTTTTAGGACCGGAGTGGATAGAGAAGCGGATCCTCAGTGTATGTTGTGCTTACCCTCACGGGTGAAGCACTCCCGAAGAATTTGGCTTCATGATAGAGCCAGGATGATGGGAGCTAGAGCATCTTGAGGAATCGGCTAAGCAGCCCCTTCCACAGCAACTTCCTGAAAAGGTAGGCCACATTTGATCTAGTTAACAGAAAAGTCTTTTGAGGCCGTCTAGATGATTGCGTTTCAGGGCAGGCCATAGCTGGGGCTTTGTCGTTAGAGCAATTTGGCCGTTCGAGCATCAATACGCTGTTCGGCGGTATATCTCACAGACTTGATGCTGAAAGGCACTTGGAGATATCGAAAGTTGCATTGGCTTCGCTGCACTATACCCGCTCATATGTCCACATGTCTTGGGATACTTGGTGGATTGTGCGAGCAGGAAGGGACCTGAAAGAGCGGCTACGGAAAGCGGGTAAATGAATGACTCGCAGAGCCAAGGGATTTGACGCCAAACGGCCAGCCGGCTGCCCGTTGCAAGCTTGGGGGCTCCGCCGCATGCAAGCCACCAGGGGTTAGCTTGGACTTCGCAGCCACCCTTCGACTCGCTTTGATTCGCCTCTCTGGATTCTAGTGTTCCGGATCTTCACAGGGAATGCTCACACGACGTAATGTGGCCCGTACCTGGAAGATTGACTGAAGAATTGACAGGTCATTTCTTCCTACCCCGCTTCGCTTCTGTGAGAAGCCCGCAGTGTAGTAACATTGTGATCCGCTGATCATCATATTCCCTCACACCAATGACGAACTGCGACGAAGCTAGCTCCGCTCCCTCCAACCCCGGTCGCAGTGCACGGGCACATACAGCCGCGACGGTGGCAATAACATTCCTTCTATCTTATCTCCAATCTCGCGACAGCATGCTCTGTCTAGTCTACCCCCGCTACCCAGACACCACCAAGTGACCGGCGGTGGTTATGTTTTTCAGGTTGCAGAAATAAGGCGCTATCTGTTCCTGATTTCCAAATTCGGAATAGGTGACAGGCCTTTATCACACCTCCTGCTCGCCTGCAATGGTTGCTGGCCTCCAAGATTAAAACCCCAACCCAGCAAATACCGCAGTGGCCCGACTCGTGCTCTTCCAATAATCCAGCCAATGGCGCGGTCTACAGAAGGACTATCATCCTCCCATCTTCGCTGTTCATCCCCTATCCCATATGTCCTGATTCTTCTTCATAGACTATCCTCCGCACTGATATACTCGTAAATGTGACCTGAAACATCTCCACCAAGGTCTGGCCCGTATGGTAACGATGCTTGAGATGGTGGTGCGCTCGCCTGTCATATTGCCAAACAGCAAGGGACCCATTGTCAACCTTGTCGGCTGGATCGCAATGGTGACAATGTGCCTGTCCGTCATTACCGTCCTCGTCAGCAAATACATCATGCTGCGCAAATTGACTTGGCACGACCTCCCCCTCACCCTCGCCATGCTCTTCTCCATCGGTCAAACCGTTGCGACCTCCGATCAAGTCGCAGCTGGACTCGGAAGGAACCTTGCCTCGCTGTCGGCAGCCGATTATGTCAAGTTCCAGAAGGCTGGCTACGCGGCGAGCATCCTATACATCGCAGCCTCGGCCTGCGCCAAAGGGTCAACCTTGATCCTGCTCCTTGGGATCACGCGCCTCGCTAACCATCGCAAGCCCATCTTCGCAGTGGCGGGCTTCGTCGTAATCTGGGCTGTCTGTGCTATCATAGCGAGTGCCTTCCAGTGCAATCTTCCCCACGCATGGGCTTATGAAACGGGAAAATGCTTCAACCAGGTTAGCCAATACGCAGTCCAGATCCGCAGCCTTGGGTCTCCGAATCCTCCTACTGACAAGGGCTTTCCACGCAGATCGTTTTTTGGGACACAATCGGTGCTTTAGACATCTTCATCGACATCGCCATCACGGGGCTTCCTATCCTCATCGTCCGCCATCTCCAACTCCCCCTCTCCAAAAAGGCTGCCGTCGTCTCCGCATTCTCCTTCCGCCTCCTCGCCATCGGCATGACCGCCTTCCGCCTCGCGACCCTCCCTCCATCCTTGCGCAAAAACTCCAGTCGAACCAACGCCTTTGCGACCGGCTCCTCAGACCTCACCATGACCGCTTTCCTCCCCACAATCGTAACTCTCCTCGCAACCTTCGCCTCCGTCTTCGTGGCCTGTGTGCCGCACCTGCGGCCCTTCATGGACTCACTGCAAGCCGGTTTCCTGTCCGGCGTCATCCACGACAGCACGGACCACCGCATCGCGTACGGCAACGGCGGCAGCTACGCGATGAACAAGGTGGGCATCAGCTCGCGGGCCAACCCGCTGGCGACGACACGCAGCGAGCGCAGCGTCAACGGGGTGCTGAAGAATGCCAATGGCCAGATTCTCGTCGAGAAGCCGGCGGGCATTGGATTGACCGTGGGCACAGACGAGGTCATTGCTGCCAGAAGCCGGAATCGAAGGAATAGCAGTGGCAGTAACGGGGGTGGGAGTCAGGGGAGTCACGGCAGCGATGCGATGATTATCAAGCAGACCAAGGAATTCAGTGTGCGGTATGAGGAATAAGTGTACAGGTTCGGACGCACCGTGGTCTGGGTGTTGGCATGTGTATCGAGCGTTAGAGTTTCTCAAAAATAGAATGTATAGATTCAGCGGGCTTATCTCAATAGAAAATCTTGTCAACATTTGACGGAAGAGTATATTGATATTGGATAGAGTCGAATTTGTGCGGACTGTGCCTCTTCCGTGTCAAAATCCAGCTTCTCCTTTCGGTTTCGCTTCCGTCTTTGGTTACTACGCATCATTACCTGCCCATGTCTGCCTAACTTGCCAGCGGAGATCCGGATCTTCGCCTGCCTCCACTTAGAAAATTGGATTTGAGTGAGTACCGGAAAGCCTACGAGAAATGGTCTTCAACCTCCGTTCAGTTGCTTTTCAGGTTCCGAAAACTGAGGGAGGAAGCGATGCCGTGGCCGCGACAAAGGTCAGAGTCTATAACCTCAGATTGGAACGTCTCCTGGGACTGCGTTCCGGCCGGCTTGCTGGCGCACGTGAATACCACGGCCTTGACAATGCAATTGCACTTGTTTCCGAAGCTCCCAGTTTTCAGAAGCAGAGAAGAAGTTTGGGTTTCCCGGGATGGCATCAAGTTCCACAGCAGTTTCTATCTCAGTGATTGATACGAAGGCGAGCAGTACTGCGACTGAATTCCTCGATGGTTTGCCGTTGGAAGAGAGAAGGCAAGATCCACTGGAATGGCCGCTTGGGAATTAGGTGGGGATGGTCTGTAAGGGTCGCAGCCGGCAGTTCGCACTACTGCTTTTATGTCTCGTTACTGGTTTTGCCAGGAGTGGGTGCGACTGTCGTAGTGTGAAGGGGTTGGAACGTGGGCAAGCCATAGCAACAGCAACAAGCCCTAGGAATGGAGGTGGACTTTACCGTACCACATCTGTGGTACAGTAAACTAGACCGAGCTCGTGCCGGCCCTAGAATACAAGGAAAGAAGAGGAGAAGAAAAGATCTTAGTTGCTTGCTCGAGCTGGGTTGTCTAGCCACTTATGTAGACTATGTACCATGTGTCAATCCGTCGATACTAGGTGGTGGTATCTACACCACCACAGTAGGCTCTAAATCTGGTGGCAATGGGCAATGTAAACTGACAAAAGAAAAGAGAGAGTGATGGGGAATCTCGATAGGTGGGTCGTTTTCAAGAGGGATATTAGTGGTCGAGGACTGTCCTGAAAGGAGTTTTCACCCGGATAGTGTGGACCTTTGTGTGCACTTGGTGGGTACAAGCTACCGGCATCGAAGGCCCAAGCTTATAGGGATGAATGCCTTACACAAAAAGGCTAACCTTTTCCTATGGGGCCCGAGCTTACGTAGAAGCCCGCTAACCAAAAGCACTTCAATCCTATGGCAAGTAGATGGACACCCATAGATCGCCCGTCATTGAGCCGCCTCAGCCTTGCTGTGCCGACAACAATTAAGATGGAAAGTCCCGAGTTGATCCCTGCGCGAAGGTTGAACTAACCCGACAGAGGCCTTACCCTCACTGGTCCTCAACCCCGCCTTCATGAACTAGGGGCCCACGAGGCTGGGGCATTGCTTCCCCCCCCGGCGGCTATTTCTTCAGCGTTTCTGCTAAGCACGACACAAACGCGAGTTTTCTCCAGATCTAACCCATATCAAGCTCTGCAAACACCTTACTCGTGCGACACTCCAACCAATGTGTCCTACTCCAGCCCATTCAGCGGCTTTGAAAGTAGCACCCGCTTCAGGTCGAGCCTCACGCCCCTGCACTCTCGCGCAATTTCAAAAACTAACATCCATTTCTACCGCTGGCCTCAAATTACACCGGCCAACGGCGACCTAAGCTCAGCAATGACTTAGGAGACCATCACAACCACGAATCGAGAGCTCCGCTAATCTCCATTGATTCAAATTCAACAAGATGCCGGAACCCGTTGCTCTAGCCATCGCTGTGGCCTGTACTTCCGTAATCTCGAACATCGTGACTTTGTCCAAACAAATTATAACATTTGTCTCTGATTTCCGAGATGCTCGGAAGGACATGGAAGCAGTGTCCCGTGAGCTGTCATCGCTATCCCTATGCCTCGAAGGCCTGCGCAACGATAGTTCAAGAATTCAGCTGCCTACGAGCCTACAGCAGAATTTGGTCGGGGTCCTGCGAAATTGTGACGACGTTACCAAAGAAATGCGAGAATTGTTACGAAAGTTATCCTCCGAAAACCTTGGTCGGCGTATGCAGTGGTCAATAATTGCTCGCGATGAGATGAATAAGCTGAGGTCAAGGCTCGAAGCCCACAAGTCGGCAATTGATATTGCACTTGATATGATTTCAATGTACGTATTTCCTCTACACTCCCACATCTTTTTGTGCTTCACCCGCATTAAGCATATCAATGGGAGGATTTCCGGCAATCAATTGACCGCAACCAGCTTCCTAGTCAATTCTGTCAAGAGAGACACACGAGCCATCAGAAATGACGTAGCGGATATCAAGCAGGATACTTCACAGATAGCGACACTCGTCCACGAAATAGGTCTCCTCCGTCTTCACGTTTCTCAGCTCGAGGGTCGCGGCGGCGGTGGCGGTGGACTTTTAGAGAGGTTCCTGGCCGAGTCGACGACATACGCCGAGTCCGTCATTGATATAGAGGACTCTAAGGCCATCGCGCCAGAAAAAAATCCGACGTCAACACTACAGGAGGAAGGTGACGGGTCCGACTGGGATTCGCCTTGGACTAGCGATGACCTGGATGAGCAGCACCATGCATCGGTTCCACGGCCAGCGCAAAGCCTAGAAAATATATCCCGGTCACCGGTGCAGGAACCCATTTCCGTTCCTCTTGTGCAATGGCCATCCCGAGATCGAGGCGCTCACTTCCGATCGTCTTCAGATGTTCCACCAACTAGACGCTCGATTTCGCTCCCAAAAGTCGACTCACTGTGGGGCAGCTTGCAGAAGAAGACAAAGGAGGGGAAACGGCAATCGGAGCTCCTCCACCAGGAAGCCATAAAGGAAGTAGCCACCAAAGCCCGGGAAAAGCTCTCACAGTCTAAAAGAGAGCAACTGGACAACAAATTACTCCTCCTGCTGGGAGACACCCAGAACTCTCTGTGGGCCAGCCTACGGGGAAAAGAACATCGCTCAACTAAAGGCTCAGCTAAAATCGGAACCCAAGAGGAGGTCAGAGCTGTGCTGGATCGCGGAGCAGATCCTAACGCAAGGGCTCGGGGAGACAGAAGTGCTGAAAATGCAGGTTGCACTGGATTACTAATCGAAATCAAAAATGCTAGTAGGATCGAGGTCGTCCGGCTATTGCTAAGTTGGGGAGCGGATGTGAATACAACAGGCGGGTATTATGGCAATGCCTTGCAAACGGCAACAGCCTATCCTCGGGAAGAACAGCACAAAAATGAGCTCCTGAAGACTCTTCTGGCATACGGAGCAGATATAAATGCACAGGGAGGGTATTATGGCAATGCCTTGCAAGGTGCAGCGTTCCGGGGGGACTTGGGAGCGGTTGAGCTTCTAGTGGAACATGGAGCAGACGTAAATGCACCGGGAGGGTTTTATGAGAGTGCATTGCGAGCTGCATCTGTCAAGGGCAATGTCAGCGTCATACGTTTTCTCCTAAAGCACGGAGCAGATATAAATGCACAGGGAGGAGAATTTGGCAATACGTTACAAGCGGCAGCGTACTGCAGCAATTTGAAAACGGTTGAGCTTCTCCTGGAACACGGAGCGGACGTAAATGCACAGGGGGGGTCTTATGGGAGCGCATTGCAAGCTGCGTCTGCCAAAGGCCATGTCGGAGTCGTGCATTTTCTCCTCGAGCATGGAGCAGATGTAAATCAACGGGGGGGTTGTTATGGTAGCGCCCTGCAGGCTGCATCTACCTATTGCCATAGCAACGTCGTGCGTCTTCTCCTATACCATGGAGCGGACGTGAATGCCAGAGGCGGCAAACATGGGTCAGCGCTGCAAGCTGCGTTCGGCAATTCTTCCGCCCCACTGGGAAAGAGGGAGATGACAGTGAAGCTCTTGAGAGAGCATCAGGCAACCGAGTAGACATATCCCAGGCGGAATCCAGCGGAGGGCTCTTTAGCCCCGAATTAGGTGCTGGAAAATGCAGAATCCAAAGAGTAGCAAAGGGTGTTTGCCTTGCCCAGATACGGGCAATCACTGGATTTGGAAGTTAGAAGCGGACAAAAGTGTCTCGGTATCGGTGCTATTACCTCAGCTACGACTATCCACTTTCCGCTACCTGCTTAGCCATGCTATGGAAAGTAGACCGCCTCATCCATAGCAAGCCTTCTCTGAGGCGCCCACTCTTTTCAATACCAGTGCATTCCAGGATTCAACCGTTTAGGACGCATATTGTCAAGATGGCTACAACCGCTCGCTGGAGCATGTATGTCAAGGTGCACAACCTTTTCCGCGCCATCCAAGATGCACCGTGGCAGGAGTTAGACAATAGATCTCTCCCAGAGGTGGGAGTTGATGCTACCGAGTTTCAACCTCGTCTTCATTCATCTCAGCCTTTCTTCAGAGCTCTTCCTCTTGACCAGCTGCACTTACTCTCAAACATACGACCTGAGGTTAGCTTCGAGCCGTGGTCGGGAGGAGATTGGTCCTTCGGTGATCGCCCTACCGCAGTTGGCTGTACGCTCCTAGACCTTTTTGCCAAACAGCTGGGAAGATCTGAAGCGTACCACGAAGGCGACTCCCTCATTCGGACGTCGGTTTGGCGAGCTCTATTCCAGTATGTAGCTGTGTACCCTGCCGTCCACACATTTGAACATTATCTCATTGATTGTACGCTCTAGATTCACTCCGGGCCAGTTGAAACATCTGCGAGAGGACGACCCGACCTACTTTCAAGACCCTCGACCAGGCCAATATGAGTGGGAGATCAACGATATTTACATAGCAGAGGACTTCCCTCACATGGTGGCTATTCACCTTGACGGCCATGGAAACAGGAGTGGGCTGCTCCGAGGGGAGCTGTTAAGCCTTCTCGGCATCATGAAGGACCGTCTGAAATATCCTGATATCGAGCCGCACCTCATTCTCCCGGTGAGCTGGCATAACGAACTCGATTTCTTGAACTTCCCAACTGACACAAAGACCAGGTTCTCATTTTGTCCATCCAAGCTAAGAATGCTCGCCTCGTCATGGGTCATTTCGATGGTACGCGTCTGGTAGTCCAATACTCTCCGGATATGGATTTCTCTACCTACAACAAGCAAGATTTAGACACTGTGCTGCAATGGATGTTGAGCACCCCATGTGGAGACACTACGTCCGCATCTCTGGCGGCTGAGTTGAACGAGGTGTCAACCACATCTCCCGTCGACCCTATATACATCACAAGCAATCAGGCCTACGAAGACTGGCTCCAAGGCCTTGCAATTCAGAAGAAGATGATGGCATGAATAGGCTAGAGGTATTGAATCCACACGAGAATCATGGCAATTTAGAACCAACCTATTCGTTCACGTACTCTGAAGCGGGGTTTTCGGGGAAAGTCATAATCCCTGGACAGGCGTTCATCATAGGAGTGATAGTGTTGAGTATTGGTGATTGGCACTGCAATTACAGAATGTCGTTTGACTCTGGACGTAATTTGCAGGTGAAGCTCCAGGATTTGGAGTACGAAGGGAATCATTCCTCTTTTTCTGCGCGTCTAGTCACTTACGCATCGCCGCATCTAGTCGAAAAGAAAGATATGGCTTATTTCCCCTACGATTATAATGTCATCTCCTGTGTAGGTTTGAGTCTCTGACTTGTAAATGAAAGAGTTTACTCCTGGCTCTAAGGCAATTGCTGGCATGAAAGCTAATATCCGACAGCTACCAGCTTTTGCTGAAAGGTTCATCAATCCTCCAATCGTGAGATCTGCAGCACCCACTCCTGTTGAAATGTTGGTCAATTGGTATTGGGGATGAAATTCGCAGATCCAACAAACACGACTAGTGCAGCTGCGAAAGCCGTTGACTCCCACTCGGCACCCTTGCACGATGATAGTCATCACAAATGAAAGTAGAAAGCTCATGCCAAATACGACAGCAAGTCGCGCGATCATGCTGCTGACGAAATAGAGGCAAATAATCGAAACTGAAGGTACCAATGCGGACAGTATCATGCAAATGATATTTCCGAGGGCCACGAATAGCTCGCTTTTGTACTCCCGCACCCCCACCCCAATCTTGTACGGAGACAGGGCTCTGCATCCTATGTCCGATCCAGCGGTGGTACCATGGCACTATCTTGTCACTTAAGTACTGGGCGAATAGATCCCGCTGCTCTGGGCGTTCAGAGAGCACCACAAGGTCTCCCTTGCAATGGGGCTCCCAAGGCTCCGCCTCGAGACCTTTCAAGAAGAAGTCGCCTCCATGTGGCATTTCAAGCCATTCTCTCAAGAAAGCCACATTAGATTTCAGTAGCTATGCCAATCGGTAGACCCTGGCTGTCTGTATCAGAGCTGCATCTTCATAGTGTAAGTCGTCTGGCATATCAGTATGGATCGTTGCGGAAACGGACAATACTCATTGACCTTCGTCCTTCTTTCCAGAAACTTCTGCCCACTGTAAGTGATGTGCTCCCTCTTTAGATGCGTTTTGCAACGCTTCCCAGCACATTCTGATATCAGCGCACTGAGGGTCTTGGTGATCACACTCTATTATGGTTTGAGTTCGTCTACCTCATTGATGTTAGAGAATTCATTTACACAGCCCGATCAATAATCACGAAAAGTCAATATCCCTCGGATCCGCCCTGAATGTCTTCTCCCTGGAATTCTTCGTCCACCAGAAATAAAGAGGCGTAATCCACTCCATGAACTTTGTAACCCAGAACCCGCTATCTTTATTCGACTCCCATCCCATCGAGGCGTCCCGGTACGCAGCATCAATCGGGTTCCGTCTGATCTTCTCGTAAAAGGAGAAGGTTATAGCTAGAGGCTGAGTCAATCCGAAGTGAGATAGTACGCGAGAGAAGATTATGGCGTCTTCGAGGGCGTAGCCTATGCTTTCGCCTCTAGGAGGCATCTAAGCCAGTCGAACGTTAGTATCATGTAAGGACTTAGGAGGAGGGAGGAGGGAGAGGAGTTCTTACAGCATGCGCCGCATCGCCCAACAGCATCACACGATCTGTGCACCACTTGCCCTGAGGTGACAACCGGTATATCGGGTAGAAGAACCATTCATCTGCACTGTGAACCAGCTCTTTCATGTGCGGAAGTGCAGAAATCTCGAACCGTCGTACGACGTCCTGCTTGATGGCCTCCCGGTCATCACCCAAGGCCCTCCAGCCTTCCTTCGAGACCTGCTGCGCCGTTTCCATCAGGGCACCGACGTAGATCCGCTGGCGTGCGTCATCACAGTAGGTCGTTAGGAGGGCGCCTCGTCGGGACATGGCCACCGCCGTGTCCGTGAAGAACAATCTCTCGTCCGTTCCCGAACCCGAATCTAGCACGTCTGAAGCGTTGGCGAACCCGTACGCAGACGCGACCCCCGAGTAGGTTGGTACACGATCGCGCTCGATAAACTGCATCCTCGTGGCTGAGTGGATCCCATCGCAGCCCAGGACCAAGTCCCCCCTTGCGTCCGTTCCGTCTTCAAACGCCACCGTCACGGCTTCTGAGCTCTCAGTCAAACCGGCAACTTTCTTACCATACACAACCCGCACGTTCTCCAACTTCTGCGCAACGGCCAACAGCGCCTGCAGCAGCTCCGACCTCATCACTCTGCGCCCGCGATACCCTCCATGGCCCGTCCCGTCTGGGCCCGCGTAGTCAATCGTGCCGAGGCTGGACCCGGTGTGCAGCGAGAATATCTGGATGGAGCTGACTTCGCAGCCAGCGCGCCGCGTCTTGAGCTCATCCAGGACGCCAAGGATGTCGAGACCACGGACTGCGTTGGGTGTGAGATTTACGGCTCCACCGATGGTGCTGGGCTCCTTTCGGAGCTCGAAGATGGTGATATTGAGGTCGGAAGCGGGTATAGGTGATGGAGAAGAGGAGGAGGAGGAGGAGGAGGAGGAAAAGGCATTAGAGATCGCGATGGCAGATGCCACGCCACATATTCCGCCGCCGAGGATGAGGATATTGGTCGGGGGCATGGTACCGTCGTTCTTTGCGCGGAATGGAAATTGTCTCTTGTAGCGAGGGAACCCAGAAAGAGGTTCGAGGGGCTTCCGCTGAAACTTCCTAACGACTAAACCTCACGGTGTAGGCTTTGACAATAACTGAGAAAATGGATAATTCACCTCCGTGAGAAAGAGTTCAAACAATGTAGTACTTGAGATGAGCACAGAACAAGATGAAGTGCTGAAAAAGCGAAGGTGACTTGGAAGTATTTATGAATCTCGTTTGAGAAACCGGAGAGGCATCGAACATGGTATATCGAATAACGCGTTACATTTCTCGTCGTCAAAATACCTTGCCAAAAAGAACGCGCGCCCCAGTCGCTGGCGTGGCGTTGACACCGGCCCACCAATCAACAGCGGCCGCTTTCGAGATAATACGGTTCAACGCCACAGCCAACAAGTAAAGTCGTAGCACGGATCTGATAACTTAAACGAGGGGATAGAGCGAGTGCTTTGGCGGAGCTAATTTGCGTAGAAGGGCTGGTAGCTAGTGCGAGGATTTGCCGGTACGGGCCTGGGTGGGAGCGAATACCCTATACCTCGCTCGTATTTGCGATGCGAATACGTGACTTACTTACCTGACTTAGCGGCGTTGTAGATTCAGTGACGTAGGGTACGACTCGGTAGGTGGCACGGTGGAACAATACCAGTTTAGGGGCCTTCTACCAAGGCTGCAAAGATAGCTACTATCTCTGAGGTTACGTCTCCATTTCAAGTCCTCGAGTGAAGTTCGAGTGCCCCCAATTACGCGGCGAGAAGTCTTGATATTGCCTTTTCGGGGACCTTGGTCATCGGCAAGCTTATTGGGAGTCGGATTGCATTTGTAGGACTACTCTACATTTTCATAGGCATGGAGGCTTTTAGTGGTAGCTTTAGACGTTGCATTCTTCAACTTTGGATTGGCCCCAGTGCTCAGCATAGTGGCGCCTTTGCGTAAATTCCGCTATTTCTTGTCATTTTCTCAAGCTTTTGAGCCTCGTTACTCAGTCTGTCATCTCAGTCGGCTATTTCATAGTCAATAAACATGGGTCCGACAGTCCGCACAAAGATTATCTCGAGCTGCTCTTTGCAAGCTCGATACAGAACTCGCCCCATTGCTTAGCATCGTCTCCTTTGGCCACTTCCACAATCTCTTGCCGAATTGAAACTTCGACAGGAATCCGATACCTCTTCTCGAACTCCAACTTCACCCTCTCCAAATGCTTCGGCTCCCAATGCAGCCGCACAAGCCGGCTGATGAGCAGCTCCGCCCTCTCCTTACCCGGGGCAGTCTCTGAAATAGCTTGGTGCAAGAGTAAGGCATCACGCATCGGTCGATTGAGTGCTCCATTCAATATATGGGCCAAAGTTTCTCCCTGCAAGTATCATTAACGGGGGGGCCCTTATGCACATGGAATAATGCAACTTACCACCAAGTTCTGGCTCTTGCTGATCATTTCTCGCGCAAAATTTCTCTTGTATGTTATTTCGAATACCCGCATCATCTCCTTCAGATGCGCGTTCGACCTGACCACGATGATTTGTATCATGGCAGTCTCCCCCCCTTCGCGGCTGGTCAGGATCCTGTAGAGGTCAACTACGTCTCGTTGGATAAGTTCGATGTCCAGCGGGGTGCTGTCGCTCATGCGCCGCTCTTCCAAAGCAAGCAGAATCGCCACCCGGAACTTATCAGCCTTCAGCTCGGCCTTCATGCACTTCTCCAGGTCATCTCCATAGCGCTTGTCCTTGAAAGAATTCTTGATTTCCCGAATATCACTGTTGGAGCGCCCCATGAGTGATTCGATCAAAAGTTCTCTGCGCGTAGAGCCACCTTGATACCACGAATTCGCCCAGTAGGCTTCAGATTCCCATCTACCCAAAGCAGTAGCGTAAACGGCTTTGCCGAGATTGCCAGTAACGCGCATCTTGATGTGCTTTGCAATGTTGATACCCTGTCCACCGACTTTGGCATGGTTCTTGTACTCGACACGTAGAGCCAGGATATCGTCGGTAGAAAGCGCAGGTAGGATACTAATCAAAGGTTTGACGTTGGGAGCATGACGCGTTCCGGCCAGAGCTGCAGCAATCTTCTTTGCGTCATCAGCTGGGTCGTAGAATGACACCCGCTTGCGATTTGAAGACGGAGATATGATTGTGAGGGATACGTCGGATTCGCGATCTCTAGACTTTGTTTTCACCAACCCTCGATCATTGTCTGACCCAGATAAGTCAAGGTCCGAAAGATCGTCGTCGTTGCCGGTCCGCGGGATGAAAGGCATCGGGGAGATTGATTGATATGTCCCGCGATATGCTTCAAGCAAAGGCGATGCAGGTGGGCGGCCGCCATCGTGGCCACCCTGTGTAACCACGGTCAGAGCTCCTGCTCCAAGAGCGCCTCCCACAGCAAGATGGGACATGCGAGAGGACAAGTTGTCCTTGGTTTCAGGTTTGACTTCGACCAGTTTTGCTTTGCCATCCTTATCATATGTCTTGACATATTCGGGTCCACCTTTCTTTGTCTGATAGACGGTGTTTGAGTCGTCTTTCTTCGATCTATATGCGGCATTGGGATCTGGCTGGGCGTAATCATATCTTCCACTCTGAGCATATTCGGGTCCAGGCAGGCCACTGATAGAATGAGTTCGATAGTGGTCTGGTACGTCACTATGTACGAGCTCGTTATGCTGCCGGGTATCGACATAGCTCATATGGCGAGTATCTTGGTAGTTGCCTCGTGGGTCAGGTACGACCGGCACAACCGGCACCAATTGGCCAGGTGGTGCATAGGCATACTGCGGAGGTTGGGCATAGCCAGCGTATTGAGCTCGTCGTCTCTCCTCCTCTCGGGATTTGCTTGAATGATGGTGTTTTGAGTCTTCCGCTGAGCTCGAATCGGATTCGTATTGTTTCTTCGACGATCTTTTGCTCCTTTCCTTTCGACGGTCAGACTCAGATTCAGACTCCCTGTGCTTGCGGGGTGGCTTGTAGTCCTTCTTGGAGCGCTTGTGATCGTCGGAATCGGACTCGTAGTACTTCTTGGTAATGGTAACAGATTTCTTCACCTCAGGCTCTCTTGGGGCTGCAGTGCGCCTCTTATGCCTATCCGACTCCTCACTCTCGGACTCGCTGTATTTTTTGGAGCTTTTCCTCTGCCTGCGTCCATCATCCTCAGACTCGCTTTCGTAGTACTTTTTGGACGATCGATAGTCGCGGGAACGATGGTCGCTCTCTTCTGACTCTGATTCAGAGATAGATATTTTGATGGACTTTTTCTTATGATCAGCTTTGGGTGGAGACCTTGTACGGTTATCACGAGAATGCGATCGATCACGATCTCGACCTCCGGGGGATTTGGAGCGGGTTCGTCGGTTGTCGCGGACCGTAAGCATTTTGGCAAGGTCAAGGTAAGGCTTGAAGCAGTGGTTGCGCGGGGGATATTGTTTCAATCGTTTCCTGAGGGATTCAATGTTAAGAGAGGAGAAACTTTTGTCTGTTCTGTGGGCACACGCAAACCTCTTTGTCAGAGCTTGCGGCTGGGGCTGATTGATCCTTTCGGCTGCCGGTAACGCCTTCAAGTGGAGATGATTGGCTTCTTCGCATAGGCCTGTAGGTCTAAAACAGGCCTAATGCAGCTGCCACGCATTAGGGGTAGCTTGTCAACCAGCTGGTGCTTAGAGCCCCCACTACTGTGTCCCGCTTCTTCAAATCGTTGTGATCAGAAGTGATGAAGGGGTCCCCGTCCAACAAATCGACGAATGCATCGTCAACGGCCAATGCGCCCAGAACAAGTGTCCACAACCTCAGCCTGTCACCTCACAACTTCTCTCGCTCTTTGGTTGTTCCTTCGAGGTCGTCCCTGCTTGTACTTTCATTTTGTCACCTTCCAGAGCCCATGTTGAGTGATAGAATTATGCCCTTTCCTTAGATCCTTCTGTTTCGAGAGTTGTGATTCCTGCAAGATACTTTCTAGATATATCGATATACACGATCTAAGGACTTTGCCATCATTCTCGTTAGAGGGCAAAATCTGCGTCGGTATTCGACACTAAGACTGTGCCAATTCTTTCCTCGCTCAATTCCACACTGACTGGGTTAGTAACGGGACATCCTAATTGAAGCAGGAACTGACCTTAGCCTAGAGCTGCCTGGGGGCCTTGGGAAGGAGTTCTTGACCGCATTTGCCTTGTCCGGAGGCAAAGGGTTATGACAACCCGCTACCCATTCCCAACAAGAGCTGACCTTGGTAGAGCCTGTGTTGATCTTTCTCTGCCTGGTGCCCAAGCCGCAGTCGACGCCAACAACACCCACCTCTTAGAGACCACCGGTGAAAAATTCATCGGAACTGCGCCCCTATGGCTGCAACGCGATCAATGAGTCCGAAGTCAAAGATACCTGGGCACAGATCGCCAAAGACTTGGCAAAGGCGACGTCCTCGTTACAGCCGCCGGGATCATCTACAGTGTCAAAGCAAAGAATTACGATTTCAAGCGCTGGCGCGAAATGATGGATATTAACGTCGAGGGCACCTAGCTCTTTGCGCGAGAAGCGGGCAAACATATGATCCAAAACCAGATCAAGGGCTCAATCACACTCATGGCCTCAACGTCCACGACGACCTACATGCGACCGCAAAGCGGGCTGCGTACTATGCCTCAAAAGTAGCTGTGAAGATGCTGATGAAATCGTTGAGTATAGAGTGGGCACCATACGGGATTAGAGTAAATACCATTAGTCCGAGCTACATGTACACAGATCTTATCAAAGGCTTGCTAGAAAGGGAGGGCAAGGAGAAGGCGCTAACAATTGGGTCAAGGACACCCCGATGGGTATGAGTCTGCCACTCAAGTGATCTGGTCTCACTGGCCTAGGCACTTGAGTAGTGGATGGCTAATGGTTCTTACAGGTCGCATGGGAAAGCCAAGTGAGCTCCAGGGCAAGATTGTAGGTTTCAGCGGCCCAAAGAAGTCCAGCCTAAGGTACTGATTCCTGTGTGGGCCTGGATGGCGATCGATGCAGGCAGCTATCTCACTGGCAGCCATATCGTAGGTCCTTCCAACATCTAAGAATGCACCTTGCTGAATCTACGCCACTTAGATCGTAGACGGAGGGTACACTGCTTGGTAGTGGAGAGTTCTCCGAGCCTAAGCCCTCAGATCTATCAATCCTGCTATCTATATCAGCCCGAACGCCCAACGTATGTCAGCCCACTGGCCTAGGCTGGAACTTTTGTGGTCACCCATCAAAAACGCCATGCTGCATCTCAATCCCATATTCCTTCGCCATCTTCCTCATAGCCTCGTCCATATCGTCATCCATGCCCTTGCCCCTCCCGATGAACTGCTTAAACTTGCTGAAATAGAAATATGCATCAGACGCCAACAAGACGAACCTGAACACGATATGATTCCCATAATTACGCCACCGCTCTGTCCACGGCAGATTGGGATCTTCAGTCAACGCCCGACTGGCCCAGTTGCCAGTGATCTTGATCCGATTGACAGGACTGCCCAGATACTGGTTGTTGCCCTGCACAATCCTCATGTTCCGCCCGATAAAGATCAACTCTCGCGGCCACTTCTTCTCGTCGCCCAGGATTTCCTTGATGCCTTTTCGCATTGCCTGCTGCATTTCGTAGTGCCTCTTTTTCTTCTCGCCCTCCGTCAGCCCTATGATCCGCGAGCTCGTGCTTCGGTCACCTCCCTCGTACGGCCGCATGAGTGTCGCTGAGGCGAAGATGTCGGGATTGTTGACGCCCCAGCTATTGACAACTTCTTTCAGTGTGCCGTTGTCGAACGTCATCAGGCTTTTCCAGAAGAGTGAGTACTGGTGGCGGAAATCAGGATTCATGTGAATGTAGAGGCCGTGATCGATAAGGACAAGCTCCGAATGACCATTAGCAAGACGACGGATGAAGATATTGCCTGGATGTGGATCACAGTGGACCCAACCCCAAAGAAACATTTGCGCCGAAAAGAGATCAACCATTGTGGTCATGACTTCCTTCAGTGAGAGGCCCAGGCCACCCTTTCCGTCTTTGCCTTTCCACCAGTCGCGGTCAGGTTTAAGACTTTCGGTGCCGGACTGAAATCTGGTGATTGGAGCGCCTGGTGGATCTAGAGGCTCGCCGTGAGCGCCTGGACTGGCTTGCCGCCATCCGCCTCGCCATGGCTTCGATATACCGTCTTTGTCCCAAAGTCGTACTCCTTCGACCCACTCTGCAGTCATGACTCGCTTCGACGACAGCTCATGATACACTTTCGGGATGTACACGCGCTCTCTCAATCGTGGTTCACCAGCGACCAACTTCGCCATGCGCTCCGAATTGGCTGCTTCATTTTGGAAGTCCGTCTCCAGCAGCAGTCTCTCGGTAATGTAAGGCACTAGCGTATAGAACGGCAGGTCAAACCAAAAAGAATATACTTTCGCCACAACCTTGAACGTCCACAAATCCCATCCGACCTGGCTTGCAATTTCCTTCTTCTGAATCTTTACCGCGACCTCCCTTCCATCCCCTAATCGTGCCCAATGCACTTGCGCCACACTCGCACTTGCCCTGGCCTCCCTCTCCATAACTCCAGCATTTGGGTCCCCATTAAAGCTCACACCAAATACTTCCTCTGGTGTCCTGCCCCCAAAGTCCTCCATGATCACCTTCCGTACCTGCGCCCAGCTGTTTTGCGGCGCATCGTCAAACATCCGACTGAACATCTTCTGGAACTCTGGAGGTAAGATCGCGCTCTGCATGGCGATCGCCTGGCCAATCTTAAGGTACAGTCCACCATTACTTCGTAGGAGGTCAAAGAGCCTCTGCGCGTTGCGCGCATGCAGTTCGGCGATGTCAGATACGAAGGGAGGGTTTTCTCGAAAGTTGATCTTGTAGTCAAGTGCGACGATGAGGCCGAGGGAGAAGGTGCGCAAGCTGCGGGTCAGGGAAGAGGCATAGAATTGAGTGTCAAGGCCGTAGCCAAGGGCGGTTAGGAGGGAGAGATAGACGAGGCGGCGTGTCCATTTTCGGGTTCTTCTATAGGTTTTGGCTGGCGACGGTGCGCCGAGGGAGGAGGGGGTGGGAGGTGTGAAAGCGCGGAGGAGCGATGTCTGGTGTAGGGTGCGGCGTGGGGGGGGATAATTGGGCTTGAGGAAGAGCAACGACGCATGAGTGGGCGAAAGAGCCTTTCTGAGGCATTGAGCGCATAACAGCGCCTGTCGAGATGCCATCAACTACTTCTTGGTTCAACAGAAGAAGCGCGTCGAAATTTTGAGACGCTGGTTACGATGACCACGGAAGTGACGACGCGGTGCGGGAGTATGCATTAGGCCGTCGGAGAGATCTCCAAAATCGCCTCCTACGTCAGAAAATCCAGGACCCCCCGGATATTTTTGTACGGCACTGAGTGACGCATGTAAAACATCGTGTGAAATGTAATATTCGACGGCAGTTCGTGGACTCGCATTTGTTTCATTCACATGCGTCGATGCCATCGTCATAGATTGAGCTTAAAAGCAAATTGCTTTAGAAGTGATACGAAAGAGCTTTGTTAGAGTTTTATCGATCTAACCAAGCCCTTCTTCGAGCTGCTGGACCTATTCCCTAGAGTGGTGATTGTATTCCCTCTCCTTCGAACCTCTCAAGCGACATTCCTGCATCTTTGCGTCCCAGGGCGAACGAAGGCAACAATTCCCACCTAGCATGAGCAATGGCAAATTGGCACAAGAACGGGTACAGAAAACATATGGCTCATTAGTTGCTCAGGCGCCACTTTAACTAGGCCAATATGTGCCTAGGGTACAAGCAAGCCTTCGGCAATCAAGGAATGTTTTCCAATCTCTACTTGGTCTAACTCCAGGTTAGTAGGTATGGAGACATGCCGGTCGCAATCTATCCTCTCGAGAACCAGGACTGCACCATCACAGCATGAACTCAAATTGACGCTCAATGTTACTGCAATGGCTCTTTTCCTGCGCCATACTATCGACTACTTTAACTGCGCCGTGATATTAATATTAATGAGCAAGCATGAACGTATCAGTGACGTGGCTATCTCTGCAGTGTCATACATACTATCTTATGTCCTTCGACAATACCACATTGTCCAAGGTGGTACATTATGACTACCGCCATTCTGGCAAGAGTAGCGGTAATGGCCAGACATGGATGGGGCGAGACTCAAGGCAGCCATCATGGCAACAAGGTTGTTCTTGCAGAATGGAACGACCTCCTTGCTGATTGATACGGATTCGAAAACAATCATAAGGCGTAATGTTTCCAGCACAACAAGTCGCCACTGAAGCCCATCGTGGGAGCATTGAAACCTGTGTCATGCTTCTGGATCACTACGTTCCTGGTCCTTGTGGCTCCAAAGTCCACCTCTTCATACTCCACTATAACCCCTTATTCCGCGTTACGGATATCCGCCGTCATTTCATTCCTACACATTGGAGACCTAAACACTGACGTTGAACGAGCCAGTACATTCGGCATCTTAATACCTAGCAAAGCAGAGCAAAAAAAATCAACAGTAGGTATTCGCTTGGTCATTCCGAATGATCAAGCGCGCTCCGGAACTACCGAACGAGTCGACAAAGGTAGATAATGCTCAAATGACCGCCGAGGGTGATAGGAAGATGCAACAATGTCTAGACACCCGAATGTGGAGCAATATTAGAGAACTTCATTCCAAAAAGCGGCACCCCCCCTATCACATACAGAATCCAACCAGGGAAATTTCCGCAGCACAACCTTCGCATCCGACCACCGAGTCAAACGCAGAAATGTGGATATATTGACAAGCTGTGTTGCAAATACCGACCTCTCCGGCTGGCTGGAAGCCGCTATGCCACCGACAACGACACACCACAAGACGAGCTCTCCCAGTGCTCGGTCTCCCGTCGCCAATTGAATCTTGACAATTGCTAGCTCCATCTGTGGCAGCAGTAGCCGCCTGGCGTACATCGTCCGTGGTACAGGAAATGTTACGTGAATGCAGTACATGACCGCAGTCAAGCGACAAGCCTCGTAACACAGCATGGTCCTGTGGAAGTCTTGGGATGATGTGCCGACCTGACTTGGCAAGGCAGTAGCATCGACGGAAGGAAGACATAGAAGGCCGTGAAGGACCCAGTTTCGGTTGTCCGCCATACATTCCGGCAGACTGGCACCATTGACGTATGCATCTACTGCATCGGAGTAGTCTTTGAGGTTTAGGAAGACATCAACCACGCCGCCGTGCATGCCTAAGGCTCGGAGGCAATGGAATCCTTGAGTCGGTCTGACAGATACGGGTCCGTCAGTTGACGCATCGTCGGAAGTGCAAAGACGGTGGTAGGAAATGTCTTGGCCAAATGGATCCAGTAGTGGATGTTGAGGCTTCCCCAAAGTCGAGGCACAGTGCATCAGCTCTGAGCTATTGCCAGGACAGACTCAGGTCAGCTAGGAAAGTAATCGGATTGGGCGGGTTCGTGCTCACACCGAGATCAGCCATGCCAGCCCAATAGTCTTGAGGCTGCGCGTGCCTCCTCTTCGTTTGATCATCTCCTGCGCGGCATTGACGTGTGACATGACGTAGTTTCTGCTCCCGTAGACTCCCAGCCATTCGACATTCTGCAACGGAGGGGCCACAAAAGGTGAGGGATCCGGTGGCTCTTCTTCTTCTCTGGTTTCATTCATTGCGAGGAATATAATGTTCTGAATCAAATCGTCCGATAGGTGGTAATTTGGATCACGCAAAGCGTCATTGACTCCGCGAATCGCTTCTCCTTTGTGGTAAAGCTGCTCTAACCTGATTTCCTTCCGCGAATGCGATCCTGGACCGCGGAGTGTTTCGAGATGCACAGATGCAGTAAAGAGGAGGATATTCATGACGGTGGGATTCTGGGAGATGATTGGCAGCCATTCGCGCGCATACGCAACGGAGTACTCGTATCCCCGGAGGCCTGGCCAGAGTACTGTCATGCCTGTACAAGGGTTGTGTCATCAGTCAGAACGCACACATGATGATCTTTCTCCCGCAAGAATTGAGAGCCAAAGTCCACGCATCCGATACAGACTCGCGGGCTGGCGTTTTCGCCGTCAGGCAATCGGATTCGATGTGCAGTGCGTTTGGAGGAAAGAAAGAGTAATTAGAATTCTGCTTACAGTAATCTACAAGCTCGTGATAGCGTTTCGGCACGTTCGGCGTGGGCAGGCTGAGAAACGGATCAGACCTCCCCGACCCAAGGACAGTTCGAACACTAGGTCTGCGGAGCCCACCGTCCTCCCACATCCCTTGATCAGGGCAGGTACAACCCCTCGAGGGTCGCAGGGTGGTTTTGTTGTTTTGAGACATCTTCAGAGGTTTTCCCTGAGATTCCCGGCGGGCCTGGTGAATTCGCCGCATTATATATCCTCTCACTTGGTTAACAGTTTTCCCATCAGGTTTTCCGGAAGCATTGTGAATGTTCACAAATTCAACGACGCTTCCCGGTTCCACGACCCCAGTGCTTCGTGGCAACGCATACCCTCTAGCAGGCGCACGCCCACACAAATCGCAAACGGAACTAGTGTCTTCTTCACTGAGGTCCAAATCGTGGGTTGTTCCGCGCAACATGTCGTCGTCGCGCTCCCCGCGGCCGCTGCAATTTTGGCATAATGTCGGGGTTTGGCCCCCCGGGCGTGATGGTAGTCGAGCTGCTGTGACGGACAGACGTCCTCTGGGAGGCACGCTCCCGTGAGGCGGACTTTGCAATGGCTGCCGTCTTGGCGCAAGAGCCAGTACTTGCTCATCTACCTGAAACGTTCCTATCCGGTCTACCATTTTTTGCTTCCAAAGCCCGGCCACTTTATCTAGCAGCCCACCTCTAATTGTCCTCTTATTATCTTCACTCAAACAACAGCAACAATCACGAATAGCAAGAATTTAAAGACGTACGATACTCAATTAATCAGTTCTAAATACGTCGTCCCATTTTCAGCAGACAGCGTCGTTGTCGACCAATTTTTGTCAAGGTGTGAAAAGAACGCCTTTCCTTTTGGGGTTGGCCAAGGCTGTGCGTCAAAAAAAGGACACTGGGCCCTCGTTCCAGTCCAATCTTGAGCGGCCGTGGGTGCAGAGACCGTTGTAATAGGGGGAAGAGAGCAGTCTCGCACAGAAGGAAAACGGATAATAGTCCTCCTAGCGTGACTATGTAGCATCGGGACTTTCCGATCCAGTCCAATACATTTGTAAAAGTGACGATAGTAGCCGATGTGGCGTCATGCATCATTGTTCAAGTTTCAAGCCACACGACGATAGGTTCAACAGGCATCACAACGTCGCGGAGTCAGATGTTATCTAAACAGGACTCAGGATGATCCCGCTTCGGCGCTACAGAAGTAAATGGCACTTGGATTTGGTACCATGATGTATCAAGTTAACCCTGGTTGTTGGAGTCTGACGGTGATTTGCCAGCAGGGCAGAGCGCCCATCACACCCGATTGCGAGGGGTGTAGTAGCCAAGGCCGGGGAAAGCCTAAATCGCTCAGGTTCCAGAGTGTTCCTCATCGAATTAGGACACTGAGGGTGGTCATCAAATCTGCCACAGCCTTTTCCGGATGAGCAGCTTGTTCAATGTCTACGACAATCGCCATTCTTTCGCTGCTTTCTTGGATGCATAGAGAATGCCTAGTTGGACACATTCAAGCTCCATTAGATCCAAATAGTAAGGACTGGCCTAGGTATCCGCTGGCGGAAATTGGAGGGTTATTGATGTCCTTCACCACGCTGGCATCCCGTCGCGCCACTTGACCTTAGCAGGCGCATACCTCGTCACTGAATAGTACATTGGATCATTAGCAGGGAGCACACCTGTCCTTGATGAACGCCACAAAACTGAGCACCCGGAACGCCGTTCCCTCAGACGTTGTTGCCGAGTCCGTATTTCCAAGACTTGCCTATTCAGCATTTAGCATCATCATGTAGAAGAACAAAGACTGTCTACAGAAGAGCCTAGTGGTTTATGTAACCAAAAAGACGCGGCTGGCCGGGTCCTCTATCGTTTACAATGACAGGTTCATGAATCTACTAAAGGATGGCTGAATTAGCATGGTCTCATCTCTAAGAATCTCGTTGGCCCATACGAGCGATTTTGAGTCTTCTACATCAATCGTATCTTTGTCTTTCCGTCACTTTTCACACATGCCCCATCCGTCCACCTGTGACAGCTATGGACCACCAACCTCGTCACGTTAATTAACCACGTTTTCCAAACCCCTCCCCTTCCTACTCTCCCTTCCCAACTGCCGTAGTCAATACACTGACGGCGCCCTCATCTCGGCCCGTTGCTATAATCCTAATGTCTACTGTTATAGCCATCAAGACTAGAACGGCATCTTAGTGCAATAAACTGTTTCTTTCTCATCTTCCTGCCATGTGTCATATCATTCAGCAGCCACGAGAGCGTAGTCCTTAAGCTCATCGATGAACACCCTCCAGACAACCTTCGCAGGAGAATCGTCCAGAATTGCAAATACAACTTCCTCAATCCCGGCGCCCCTCCAGTCCTCTTCAGCCGGTCTACCACTTCCCTTCCCAACGAGGCACTTCCGCATGATATTCGCAACCTGGCCGATCGGATTACGATATGCGCCGCATCCCAACGCTCCGAGAACGAGGTGGGTCACGCCCATCTTGGCCGCGGCGCGCATGATGAACTTGACCTTCAAGCTCATCATTTCCTCGTCCTCGGCGTCTGCATAGCATACGCTGGTACCACCGTCTTTCCCGCCGCTGACCTCGGGATGGCGAGGCGCCGCGCAACTAATCACATCGACATAGAATCGATCCTTCGTTTCGAGCATCTTCATCTCCGCAGACCTGAAGACGAGGACGTCGGGTGTGTAAATCACGGCGTCGCGCGGGTGGCGGTACCATTCTGGTCGCAAGCTCGGATACAGCGTGGACCGCATGCAGAGACTCTCCTCCTGTGCCTTTGCGCCGCGGAGGACGCCGCCGCCGGGTTGGAGAGGCGAGGCCATGTTTAGGACTGCGATTCTCGCCTTGGGGTGCTGGAAATGTAGCTCCTGGGCTGCATCTAGGGTGTCGCTCTGAACGAGTCGGACGGGTAACGGAGGATGGGATGCAGTAGTAGTAGTAGTAGTTTCCAACTGGGTTTGTCCATGATCATTGGAGATAAGTTTGGGCAGATCGGTACTGCCGCGGAAGAGCTGCGAGTTCTGGACTCCTTCTCGGGCTCGTGGATTGGAGGAGAGGACTGAGGGAACAAGGTGGTTGATTGTCTCTTTCGCCAGGGTGGCACGAGCTGCTTTGTTCATGGTGGACATGGTATACGTAGTATGTAGTGATGTATCTAGTAAGTTCCTTTAAAAACCGATCAAGGACGGACAACGGAGATAGCCAAGGTCCACCTTATAAAGGACAAACAACTGCGGTTATGACTCACTTCGTCGAAAGTGCGGCAGTACACGTTACTGGCTACACCGTCGCTTGGCTACTACTTACTACACAAGGATCCAGATCATCGGAGATGTGTAGATAGCCCCAGCAACCTCATCAATAGGCATCTCTTACGAAGGAATCCGCCAGTAGGTTTGAGATGGTTAGATGCGCATACTTAGAGAGGAAGTCCTTTCTTTTGCTAGCAAATGCCGCTAAGCTCCGGTATGATCTGTTTTGTTCACACACCCTTAAATGGTACACAAGTATCTCAGACGCCCTATGCCCAACCATTATTTCATTAACAGTTCCCACAACACACCCCGCACTTATCCACAAGCCACTCCGACACCACAAACACTCTGCATATTCATATCAATCCTCCAAGCCCGATGCAGTCTGCCCATAAGCTCCATTAATGCTAAACGGTCTCGGCTCCTTCACTCGTATCCTGTTGCTGTTAATCAGATCATTTGCCCCTCCCCCCCCCCCTCCGAATCTGCGAACCTTTCGATGATGCATGCATATCGATGCTGATCAAGCTTCGAAATGCTCTATAGCAAGAGAAGGAGCGTGTTTGGAATAACTTTTTGTGCGTGATCGGTCGCCGATTTTTTGGTTCATTCAATCTCGCTATCACTCCTCTTCTTCCAAAATGCCAGCCTCATCCGACTCCTCCTTCTAGGGACCGTCCCACCTTTTGAGAACAAATCCCCATTGAGATTCTCATGACCAAAGACGGTCGTTCGCACATCCTGCTTACTCGATTCTCGACTACCACGGTGAGGAAATAATGGGAATCTTGTTGGAGCCGATGCAGCTCTTGATCGCCGAGCCTCAAAATCAAGCCCACCTTCGTGCCGACTTCGAATTCCCTCTGTTCGCTCTGACATTTGTCCACCCTCACTTTCGGCCGACACAACTGAAGTTGCTTCTGTGCTTGGACTCAACGTCCCCATGGTTGCACGTGTGCCAACGTCGGTCGTGCTTGCAGAAGTTGCGCCGCTAGTTGCCATGGACGTACGATCGAAATTTGTGTTGGATGAAGATGGGACAGATGCGCGATCCCCACAGAAGGTGACCTGGTTGTATGTGGACGGACGGACAGTCCTTGTCGGTTCCGATGGCCGGGAAGTTGCGAAGGTGAATGGGAAGAACGGAGAAGTGGTTGAGGTCGACGACTGATACTGAGGCGAGCTACTTCCAGGGCCCGAAGCATCAGAATCGAGTGAAGTGTTGGGTGCACTTGCATCTGTTTCTGTTTCATCCGTCCCATCGTAGTGCGGTATCTGCCGAGGCGCCTCGTTCTCGCTCTTCCCTTGCATGACTGTGCTAGTGGTAGAATGGTCGCTATCGCCTAGTTGCAGCTGACTAGTGGGCACAGTGTTACTGGGTCTTGTCTGCAACGGCGGAGTCTGCGGTTTTAAATTTACGTTTCCGCCGGAAAACGCACCTGATGATCTGCGGGATGTCGGACTGTTGCCTGATCCTGCGACTGGTGCATTGCCGGGCATTGCCGTCACAACTGGTGCTCCGGCGGACGAACGTCGTCGTTCGCTAGGCTTGGTTTCCGAGCCGGTCTGCAAGTGGAGAGAATTCCTCCTAGGAGGATGATTCGAGCGCTCTTGTGACGGAGGTGGCTCTGCAACATTCCTTAGTGGCGAAGGAGGAAAGTAGCCAGTCGCTTCCTTTTCTTGGCCGGGATGCTGATGTTCCAGAAGCCGCTTTCTGTTTTGTGCAACTGGACTCTGACTTCTTGGGCTGATCGCGCCGCCATCTCCGAGTTCATTGTCACGCTTCAACTGCTCAATTCTTTTTTCTTGCTCGAGCTTCGTGGACCACACGCCTTTGTTGTTCAGTATCTCGGCAGACGCAAATCCCATCGCAGGTACGAGGTCTGTAACGTTCTGGAACAGAGGATGCGCAAAGATCGTCATGAAGCCAATCTGTGAGTTGGCAAGCTTCAGCACATTACCAATCTCAGGGGGACCACCGAACAAGACAGTCTCCATCCCGACCGCACTTTCCATCTCGCCTTGATTGGCGAATTCGAGCTGCAGAAGATCCGTCCATTTCTCTGCCACGATCCACGGTCGAGCCTGCTCCAGTTAGCGCCCCATACTTGCCATCAAGAGGAGGAATTACATACGACATTACTAATATCAGCGCATTTGATCAGTAAACCACAAAGAAGAACTCTGTACACCTCGAGATCTTTCGGCGACCAGCCGTCGGTCGATTTGCTCTCGTGAATCTTCTCTTGGAGATGGCCAAGTTGTTGCATGTATTCGGAATGCACGCCCATATCTGTGGCCAGGATGGAGCTGATCATGAGCTTCCGTAGAGCTTTGTCATTGAAAGCTACTGGCCAATGTCGTCGTAGAATTTGTGAATATGCAGCACAGTGGAATGCTTCAAGTACAGACTGGTCGTTGTAGAGCTGCGCGAGTGGAGCATTCAGCTTCACCAGAAACATGTTGTTGACACCCGGATGTCCGACATCGTGCCCAATGGCGGAGATCAGAAGCGTCAATGCGTCGAAGGGTTTAAGCAGCTTCGCAACCGGGGATTTGTCGTGCGAAAACGGCGGAGGAGCTGAGTTATTGGGATAGGGCGGTAAAGTGCCAATTTGCACGATGAAGTAGAAGAGCGACTGAAGAACGTCCACAGCATGCCTGAAATTGTGGTACAAGACAAAGGAGTTGTAGGCGACTCTGCATCCTTGCATGAAGCGAAGGAGCTGATCTAGATGTGATGGATGCATTAGTGCCTGTGCGTGGGTAGATTAAGGTTGAATCCATCTCACCTTTCGACATTCGCCACTTCTCCAACTCGGGCATCTGTAGTGCGTGATCCAACATACGGTAGCCCGCATACACCAGCTCGTCTTCTGAAAAGTCATGGGCGCAAAAACTCCAATTTCCGATCTCGTGGGCGATTATGGACTTTCGAGCTTCTTCCACATGAAGTTCACGGTGTTGGTAGTCCTCGATGACAGTCTCGGGTTCGCAGATGCCTTTCAGCAATTTCTTGACCATAGCCTCTCTCATGTACGCGTATGGCTTTTCCTCGTCTTCAACACCCACCCACGATTGTTTTCTTCGACCACGAGCCTGGGCAAGAAAACCAGCTTGCTCTTTCTTCGCCGACTTGTAAATTCTATATGCATGAACGGTCAAGCCAAGGATGCCAGCCTTGTCTAGCGGGCTTTGCACCACATCAAGTGCACCCGCCTCAAGGCAATTTAGCATCATGTGTGAGTCTATGATGGCTGATTGATCCTCGTTGCTCGCTATTGTTGACTCGCTTCCACGGGCAAGTGAAGAAGTAGGAGCACTGTGTTCGGATGGCGAGTCGGAATCCTTTCGCTTTGGTTGAACAACCGCTACAGGGATTATGAGCTTCACACCCTCCTCCACTTGAAGGTCAGATGCTATTCTTGAGAGGAGTTGCAAACCGTAGGACTCATCTGACTCGGAGGAAAATGTGATTTGTCGACGTAAGACATGAGGCGACGGCGTGGGAGATTCCGCAGAGGTGGCAAATCGAGGCCGATGTCGAATGTGATGGTCATTTCGATTCTCCGCTCCAACATCAAACAGCGCTATTATGGGGGTGCAGTCAAGCTTGACCGCGTCGTGCAATTCCGCAAGTTTGACGGAGAACGATCTGCCAGAGTTGCATACAAAGACTGTAGCGAAGGCAGGTCAGCGGTGGCATATCAGAAGCAGAGCAGGAATTAGGAAGCGCAGGGTCAGCGTGGGGGGAGAATGTAACGCAAATTTGTCATACCTTGGCTGAAAACGCTCAAGACAGCGTAGATGTTAGCCTGCAAGTCTGGAGGGAGTCCATCGATGTCTCCCGACACCTTCTTTTGGGGTGTGGTCGGCGAGAAGAGACTCTCCCGTGCAAGCCATCTTTCGGTGTTGAATCGATCATCGATGTAGATAACACGACACGCAGAGGCGTCCATTATATTTCCAACAGAACTTTGTTGATTGTTGTATTGAATGTCAAGACAGTATTTCTAGCAGGCAAATTTTGACCAATGAGTTCCAAGGCTTATACGCGAGCATGGCCACGTGCGAAAACACACTGGCTTGTCTGTAACGAGCTGAAACGCAAAACCGCGGATAATCGATGCTGACGAAGTCAGCGCAGGTTTTGCGCTGCCGCTAGCGAGGCAATTGGAAGGTCCGTAGCTCGGCTCGTGCTAGAAGGTAGTAGAGAAAGAAGCAACGACAGTGGTTGCGCAGCCACTGGATCTGTAGGTCGAAGTGATACAAGGCGTGCAGCGTAGGATCGTTTGCCGAATGTTGAAGGGAGATAAATTCCCTTTTCTGATAGTGTTGGTGTCGCTGCGATACGAGGGACAGACCGAGAGCGTCGAAGCGACTCTGCGCTGTGCGCGCTCACAAGGAGGTGTGTACGTGAGAGACCAGGGACAGTTGCTTGCTAAAGACCAACAAGAACTGGATCAAAGGCATTATCTTGCCTCTGGCAGGACTGAAGGAAGGTAGATGCGTGATCTGATAAACGAGGTTCCAAAAGGTTCGAGGTCGATCATGTGGAGAGACGGGAGGCGGAGGGAATGAAGGATAGAGGTGCCAAGTCCAGAGCGCCAGAGGGAGATGGTTGCAGTGGGGCGTCTTAGCCGTCCTGGTTACGGCTAGAGTGGCACCTAGCAATTCTTCCACGCCGATCGACAACGGCTTCTAGAAGAATGTGAAGAGAGAACAAGGCGCCCCCCGGCCTTCCAAGTTTCCCCCTCCGACCAACCCGCTACCCCCTAAAGGAAGTCCCACTGAGCAAGTTTCAATAAAAGCCAGTCTTGGACAGAGTTCCGGTGCACGCTAACAGTTTACAGTACACCATTCACAACCAGTTTATTGTACTGCATTACTCGCTGCACGGGACAATTCGCCCAAAGATCCCAACAAACTTTCTTTGTGCGTCTGGATCACAAGCGTGAACGATGCTCGGCTCCATGACCCTGTCGAGAGGAAGGTCGGAGAAGCTGGTCTCGAAGCTCACGACTCGTGACTTCATCCCGCTAACTAGAACGCCTTTCCTCACCGACAGGGGCCGCGGGGGCTCCTTCCACGAATGATTCACACAGCCTTTTAGCTTGATGTGATTGCGCTTGAGGGGCGCTGCAGGCACTAATCGCTGTTTGCCTTGTTTCCTAACGCCCCACATCACGTGTACGATGCCCTCAGTATAAACTGGCTGGCATTCGCCCAGACGAAAGTCACAACGTCAAACACAGTCCCAGATCTAACATGAAAGTGAAGTTGCCAGGCAGGTCCATTTACAAGGATAGATTTTGTGTCTTTTGTGGACTGGTGTGTCATATACATTATCTTCGTCAGTGTTCTCTTCTATCATCATCATGATGAGGCCCAACCTAGAATCGGTTGTATCATTCGATGATTCACTGTGCAACAGTTCATCGTGATATGCTTGCCTCAAACGCCAGGCTATGCTGTCATTACCCTCAACGCCCTTGAAAGCTCATTCCGCAAACCATACTGTTGACGAACTATGTCGTGACCTTTTCTTGAACCTTCCCAAGCAGTTGTCCGGTCTCCAAGTCGCGGATGCATAGCCATCGAGACAGGCCTCATCGTGATTCGAAGGGCGCGTTCAATCGTGAACAACTCATTTCAAGCTGGCTCCCCTTAACCGTTTAGCAAGTTGTTCCGACGGAGTTCCTGGATAGGAATCGTTCCCGTTGTCACGATCCACGGGCCAGGAACGTTTGGGGGGCCGCTCACCGCTCTCTCGAAGTATAGCAAGTAGGGTCAACCATCCCGATGTATTCGCAAGTTCGATGCCATCAACCATGTTGTGCTCAGTTGCAACCCGGCAAAGAAGGGAGTCTTCCTCCTGTGGCGAGGGCTATGCGTCAGGACTAAAACGTGACAGCAGTGGGATGGAAACTCACCTTGCTCAGCACGCCCATTCCTCGCAAAAAGCACAGCAAATGGAAATCTGATACTGCATGCACAGCTCCCTTTCCGGTGGCCTCCAACTGCTTGGCTACGTTCTTGAGCTCCTGGTTTTCTCCGATTGCCGGCCGGTTTTCGATTGGGAATCTGCTGTTTGTGAAGAGAGGGTTGGGGCTTTTCGGTACTCCATAAGTCAATGTGACAAGAAGGTATTCGACGGGGAAGCTTGGTTTTGCATTTTCTTGGACGCTGACTCCATATTCATTGATACGCCTGTAGAAGACGTCGGGAATATATCGTGTCCTAACCGACTGATCCTCATCGTCCTCCGATTGAACTAGCATGACTGACGGATCTGCGCTGGGTTCTATGATGTCCGCTCGAATCATCTCCACGGCGGAATTCGACGCTTGGTATGCTGTTATTGTGATAGATTCGTCTTCATCGCCGGTCACAACGCAGGTCACAAAACTTGACCCAAAGCGCCCGGTGTCGCTCCATTTCGAGGGCTTCGGGTGTTGTGCTTGCAACCTTGCGGCGAAGGCAATCTCGAGCGACGAGAGAAAGTAGGAGTCTATATGGCGTTTGCAAACGGCTGCACCGGTACCGTCCTCCGGAACAACCAGATCGGTAAATATCACGCCAACTCTTTGCAGTTCACAGAGCTGTGCGATCTCCTCAACGTCTTTCTCATTGGCCCAGTCCAGTAATGTCACCCCGTCGATTTCATTGACCTGTGGGGGCTCGTAAATAGCCTCAACCACAGCTTTTATCCCCAATGGTACTTCAGTGTATTCTTCATATCTCCCGTAGAGGAACCCCAGCCTTTGCGTGCCGGATTTGCGCCAGAAGTCAATCAAGCTATCCACGGTTTGCATTGACGCAAACTCGACATGATCTACCATTCTAAAGGCTTGCGGCTGCAGCGTAATGGCACTTGGCTGGCATTTTGTGCAAATTCCCTCGGGCCATGGAGGATGACCTGAAGGACAATCTTTCTTGACCCGATAGTATGGCTCACTGAGAGGTGGCATGTAGGAGCTCTTCAGCTCCGGTTTGTTGGTCGATGAATTGATTTTTCGTAAATACGAGTGGAAGGAGAGGTGTTTGATCTTCTTGTCGGCAAGATATTGTGGATTGTAAGGTTCAAGCGGCATACAATAATCGCACATTCCTTTTGGTCCATGACGGCACATCTTTGGGTCTCTGGGACGCGGGATCTTCCCATCTTGTTGGTCTAGCCGATCGTCCAAAGCTGACTGTTTAACGACTTCCCAAGGGTTCTTGATGAGGGTGGAGGAGGTGATGGGCTCAGGTCGCGCAGAAATGGTTTCCGCAGGAGCTGGGAGGCCGTTCACCCGTCTGGGCAGTGGCGCGCGGGGGGCATGAAGGTCGTTTGCGTGTCCATTAGAAAGTTGCGAGGCCTCTGAATAGCCAACGAAGAGCTTGTCACCATGTCTATCACCACAGTATCAGCATCTGATCACAGTGGCCAACATCATCCGCTCACTCACGAAAGTCCGACTTGATGTATCCTTATCCCATGTAAGCTGTTAAGAAGTCTTTCCTCGCCAGCACTGTGGCCTATCGGCTTGTTGCTGAGTGTGATAGTCGACGCATCGGTTTTGGGAGGTAGATGGTCTAGGATCTGGAGCTCCCAGTTAGCATTCTGATAATCAAGGCGATGAACGGCCGCCTTTAGGGTTAAAGCCTACCTTGCTCGTTAGAGATGAGAAGGTGTCGTTAGGCTCGACAGAGAGCCGAAATTGGCCATTAGGCGATTCAAACCTCAAGAGCATGGTAGGGTTGTGTAAAGGTGTGAGCAGGTTGTGATCAGAGCAGGTGTTTGACCTGGAAGACTCCAAAGCTCCAAATTCTGGCCGATTCTAGGCATCGGAGACAGCGTCATAGCGCCAGAAGCCAAAAGGGGGGTCCCCACCGAAGGCGACGGCTTGGCATGGAATTGCTCGCTGAAAAATTCAGGTGATATCATACTACGGTAGACCGTGCCGGCTGTTTCTTAGGCCGTGACGTGCCACCTGCCAGCGAATCCTGTAGCACCATCAAACGATGATATTCTAAATCTTCCACCTCTTCCAACGTTTAACAAACCGGTGAGAGTACTTCGTCAGAAATAGTTTGATGAAAACCAAAGACACTTCCCAGCATGCACTCGATCGTCCAGGATCCATTCCTAGGTTCTGAGAGATACGTTTGGTCTCAGTCCATGCCTTTCTCACCAGCGCTCAATCCAAAGATGTTGAGCTGCGAACTGTCGCTCCCGCCTGTTATTCAATGAGGCTCTCGTTAACCCTGGATGTTTACCGGCTTTGAGGATCTCGCTTTTGCCCTTCAATTTGTTTGGCCTGCCCGCTGGAAATGTTAGCACTACAACATTATCCCGCAGCGCATTCCCACTATCATCTCGATTCTCACCCTGCCCTTTATTTCAAGACCATGGAGTCAACCTATATGGCACCTACTCAAGTCTTACTGGACCTATGCACCATTACTTGGATGCCAGCAGGAAGGCGTGTCAAAATGAGAAGACCTTGAGACTTCGCTAATGCCATAAACAGTACCAGTCCTTCTGCTGCATTATCTTACTTCCTTTAGTACGAGACGAATCGACGACTTAGAGGTCGGGTTGCAAGCCAACTGTGACGCATCCTAGCCTACGTCTACCCCATGAGGCATCTAGTTCGGTTCGCAGGACTTCAAACAACGCAACACAATGCACTGTTAAAAGGACATGATGACTAGACCTATGCATACATCTACATGAAAGAGTCAAGTGAAACGGTCCAATCAAAGTGCAGGTATGGTTTAAGGTACATTAAGGATGAAGAGCAAAACATTCGTTCATGTACGACACCACCACAACTGCTCCTTCACATAGGAGACCTACAATTCGCATAATCAGCTCGCCCTGCGGCAACGTCCACAGCTGTAGACCCCGACGGACCCTATCTCTGATGCTCTGGGAGAGCTAGGTGCGTAAGATATAAGTATGGAGTACTTTTCCAGTCCATGATGCTTGTCATCTGATGTTATTTCAATTCCGTCTCTGGGTGCGGTCACTTCCACTGTAACAAAGACTTCGTTCACTCCTCACTTCATGCATCTGACTTGCTCCTTACTCCACCAATATGCCCCGTCCATTTAAGCGACCTATCTGCTATTTCCATTTACCACCACCTCGGCAGGCATCACCAGCCTAAGAACTTAGCACTCTACGTTGGTGCACTCTCCAACCGTTGAGCCCTCTTCTATTGTCGGTTGCAAATTCCTATCTTTCCCCAGCACCAGCACAGAAGCAGTTCTGGTCAGGAGCCCTGACTGCGAACAACCATTGGGTCACTTCAATCTCTCAGGCCAATCCTAATTTCTTTCCTACTTTGGCACAAGACCAGACCCAAAAGGTATTCTTGTACTCCACCCTCTGCCCTATATACCAGGTTTGAAGTATGATCCTAGATCCTTTGGATCGGCTGTTCCGATTCCCGTGTCCCGGAGACGACGCTGCTCAAACTCCAGCCCCGGCGATGTCTTCGTCCATTGCAACATCGGCAATCTCGTCCATCCAAGCGACATTTCAGTCGACTACGCAGTTGTCCACGTTGGCGTTAAACAACAAATCATCTGTGGCCACACCAATTGCGGTGCCTGCCATGGCGCGCTGTCTCATACCAAATTTGGACTGCTGGACACCTGGCTCCATCCTCTACGAAAGCTCAAGGCGCAGAACGTCGTCACACCGACGGACTCGGAAAAGTTGGCCAAACTTAGCGTTCACTTGAGTGTGGAGACGGTACAGGAGAATGCGAATGTAATGGCAGTTGAAAATAGCGTGGACGTACGTGGATTTATGTACGACCTCGCAACAGGATCTCAATTGTCAACCGGATGCCGCGGAGTGGGAGATGCAGGAAAGCACGCGCGGAACTAGCGGTGGTAACAGCGGCAATCGGATCGAAAGTACCTTGATAATCTCACATTCTCAATGCACCTTTCGACGAATTACTCCACGAAGTGGAATTACTCTTTTTGCAGGAAGGTTCGCCCTGGACAGGATGGCCCTTCGCCTGGTTTAAGACCAGCTCCAGATTCTAGCTTTTTCCTTTCATGGTATTCGAAAGACCAGACCACGTTCTTTTGAGTGTCTTGCGTTTAAACTCGGCCTATTTCCTGACTGCGTGATACGGTTCAAGCCATCGTTTAGTTCTGTGACCTACTTCCCACACAGTCTGTCGGTGGTCGTAACCTAAATCAGCGACAGGGGTGTTGCGTCTAGCCGAAGCAGACCTTACTCTTCACTGCATTAAATCGCTATACTCAATATCTCACAAATGATGCCATACAATCATTAAAGGGTCTGTCCGTGTGAGCGACCCGTCGTAATCCATAGAGCGGAAATAATGCCCGACCCGAAGCAAAATGGGCTAGCAAGCTCTTCAAGTCCATAAGTTTCGAGTGTGTCTTGTCAGAAAGTAGAGCTTCTCCTTCCTAGTTCAGGGGCTCGTAGCCTGTCAACACTCGGTATGCCTCGTCCTGCACAAAGCGCGCTGCGGTAAGTTTCATGTCCCAAATCCACAGGACAAATTCATGTTTCGTTTCCGAGTTCACATTGCGCTATCGACTAGTGAGACTACCCTGGAGCGTCGTTGGTCCAAGTGCCTGCCACATGGGGGGGTCAGGCCACCCCGCAATGATGCAACTGCAGGGTTGCAAGCTCCAGACCAAGCCCAGTGGGGCTCGAGCTTCGAAGCACCGGCCCACCCAAGCTGCCACAAGTCCAGCCCCTTCCACATATCCCATACGTGCTTCGAGGAAGAGAATCTCACGAATGCACAAGGATGAGAAGCCTTTGCTGGGCCATGGAGGTCATGCGACGCCACTTCAGCTAAAGATGATCTTAATGCCACCCCAGCTTCAGAAAAGATTTACCCTTTACTAGCACTTCTCGGCTTGCAGCTCTACAGATAATTACTTGTTCAATGACGTCGACCTTTGGCGAGCTGATTCTGTGTCGTCAAATGCCCCACCCGCAAACAATTCCCACGATCTCGACCTCGTCCGCTTCCTCTTAGTCCTCCAAAGGCCATCTCCAGCCGTCAATATGGTCTCACTCTGGGGTTCCAAGAAGAATGACGAGGAGCATGAAAATGAAGAAGAACAGCCTCAAGCAGCCTCTTCGCACGACAACCCGCACTCTAGGAGACCAGAGGCCAACGAACGGACTCGCTTGCTCCCTCCACGACAGGCTCATGGCGGGTACCTCAGTCCAGACGATCCTGCAGTGAGTGGCAGACCTTGATACCTCTTGCTATATTTACTGATCATTCAGGTTTCGCCGTACAACCTCTTCCGTGTCCGGGCGCTGAGACACTTCGAAACCCTCTTCCTTATGATCACCTTCGTTTGGTGGGCTCTTCTGCTGGTCTCGATTTTCGTCAGCCCTCCTGGCTTGAACTCTCGAGGCTCGGGCTTCTTCGACTTCTCCTACACCACGCTGACGCTCGGGAACATCCTCATCGCTCTTCTCTTCTTCGCGGTGCCATCGACACCAATGGGCATTCTCAGCATGACACTGTCTGTCCTGTTAATTGTCGACATGATCATCATCCTTGCAGTCGCACGTATCAGGGTGGAAGAAGGTTGGGTCGGCATTGCCTCTGTCGTCTGGGCAGCTATCATTGGCCTCTACAATGTTGTGGCCAACAGGACGGTCCGTTGGGGCAAGAAAGAAGAGGAAGAACGGTTAACGGGACGCGAAGAGACACGTCGCTCGCTACGGGAATGGTGTGCGGTCATCTCTACCACTATCATCATGTCCATCATGGTCATTATCGTCATTCTCCTGACAGCTACTTTGATTCTTCGTGCAAGAGATTCCACTCTCCCTCACCCTGGTGAGCGGATTTATGTGGACGGAGGCAAGTATAAGATTCATGTCGCGTGTTTCGGTAACCAGACCTACGACGCTAAAGGCAACCCCCTCCCAACAGTCCTCCTCGAAGGCGGCAAGAATCCTGTCGAAGATAGCTTCGAGGGCTGGGTTTACGACGCTATGCAAAATGGCACCATCGACAGGTACTGCTACTATGACCGCCCTGGTCTGGCTTGGTCTGACAATGCTCCTTCCCCACACTCTGCCGGCATGTCGGTAGATGCTCTGTCCGAAGCGTTGGCAATCACGGACGAGAATGGCCCGTGGATCGTCGCGGGCGCTGGCATTGGAGGAATCTACAGCCGCATTTTCTCCGCTAGGCATTTGCGAGACGTCCGTGGTATTATGCTCATAGATGCACTACAGGAAGACCTGCTCTATCAAGTCGGTAGTCCTGGCCGAGGCTTTATCCTCTGGGCACGGGGTATCATCTCACCACTCGGTCTGGACCGGTTGGCAGGGGCTATTTTCAAGGGACGGACCCGGGAAGATCGGGTTTATGGCAAGTCAGCCTACCAGGGTGGCAAGTTCATCAAAGCCAAGTTGCAGGAGAACCTGGTCGCGGACTCCTTAACTAAGAGCGAGGTGGCCCAGTCCCGAATCATTCAATCACGGAAGACACCGCTTGTGGTGGTGAGCTCTGGCATCAATGTACGAAAGGACAAGGAGTGGGAGCGAAAACAGGAAGACTTGACGAAAGTAACCGACAACCTGATCGCATGGGATGTGGTTAGTGGTGCACCGCCCGAAGAAGTGTGGAGGACTTACAAAGGGCGAAGAGTCCTAGAGAAGCGCCTCGGGCAGCTTTATCGTGGTGTATGAGTGAAGATAACAATGGTTTGTTGGGACCTCATCGATTTTGTCGTTTGTATTGCGGTCTCTTTTCTGTACACCTCAGTTATCATCTGGCATTGCATAGACAAAAGCTCTAAGCTACGGTGTTGGTTACGGTGTGCATATGTACGTTGTTCAGCTATCCATGAATCGGAATACACAGTAATGAAGATGATCCACGATGCTGAGACCATCTCCATGGCGGAATGTGACTTCTCTAATCCCTCCTACGCTCTCGGAGAAAGAGTATCCGGCTAGCTCCCGTGAAGCTGGCGGGCCCTAATCTTTGCGATATCAACCCAAAAACATGCCTGAGCATTTCCGCAAACGATCCTTGAAAGCGTACACTGTGCCCCCATCTGTAGTACCAGCTTATATTCCCGGGCCAATCCACATCTCTTCTTTGCATCAAAGACCTCAAAGACCAACTCAATTTCAAAATCTACTACGTGTGGGTTTCGTATCAGGACAAGAGCAAGGAAGTAGCAATATTCCGTTCCGAACGTTGACATCTTGCCGGATTGGGTCAAACAGTCAGAGCTGGACTGGCGCCAGGCAGTGTCTTCTGCTCCTTGTCCTTTACTTACTGCCTCGCGCCACCTTACGCATCCTTCAGCATGAGTGAGCTTCAGAAGTCCTTTGCTAAGTCACATCTATCAAGACTACCTCCTGAGCCGTATCCCTTTCTCGATGAGCGAGAGGAAGAAGACGCAGAAAATGACCTGCCGGTCGAGTCACCAGACTCCTCCTCTTCTTCAGCCTCGTCTACTGGTACCATCGTGCCCTCGCCAAGCAAGAAGCTTTTCGGGATGCCAAAAGACTTCTCAAGATCACGCTTCAGTCCTTTACCATGGACGGACTTCTTCGCACAAGAGCTCTACTTCGATCGTCGGATAGACGACACCTACTCCATAACGCACCATGCATACCTCAGTCCACCCATAGGCTCAGGCCCACTCTTCGTCACGCATCACGGTGCGGGATCGTCAGGACTCTCCTTTGCAACCTTCACAACCGAAATCCAAAAGCTGCTGCCCAAAGCCGGCGTGCTATCGCTCGACGCCCGCGGCCATGGTAGAACAGACATCAAAGATCTGCTAGATTCAACCCTCGACAAACCCATTGACCTAACCCTCGACACGCTAAGCACCGACCTCGCATTCGTCGTCAAAGAAACTCAGCACCGCATGTCCTGGCTTCAATTACCAGACATCATCCTTATCGGCCACAGCTTGGGCGGTGCCGTCGCAACAGAGGTAGCCAGCAAACGCCTTCTTGGCCAGTCTGTACTCGGCTACGGCGTGCTCGACGTCGTCGAAGGTAGGTCTTATCGTCCATCCGATTATCCTTCGCAGACTCCAGAGTAGTCTGATCGCTTGCTCCAGGATCTGCCCTCGACGCCCTCCGTAGCATGGAAACCTACCTCTCCACCCGCCCAACTTCCTTCCCCTCCCGCGCCAGCGGCATCGAATGGCACACTCGCTCCCGCACCATCCGCAACACCAACTCTGCCCGCGTCTCTGTCCCATCTCTCCTTATCGAAAACAGCCCCTCTTCAACCACGTCATCTCCGTCCCAATGGACCTGGCGCACCGACCTCTCCGCTACCAAGCCCTTCTGGGAGAACTGGTTCATCGGGCTCTCTAAGAAATTCCTCGAATCCTGCGGCGGCAAACTACTCCTGCTAGCGGGGACGGACAGGCTTGATAAGGAGCTGATAATTGGACAGATGCAAGGTTCATCCCTCTCTCTCTCTTTCCCTCTTCAATACAGGCCCCAGAACTGCTCTCGAGGCTTTCCATCATCATCATCATCATCATCATCTCTCCACCCTCTCCCAAATTCACCAGACTGACAATCATCATCACAGGCAAATACCAACTCGCCATCTTCCCCGAAGCCGGCCACTTCGTGCACGAAGACCAGCCCGCAAAGACGGCCCAGGTTGTCGCCGACTTCTACCGCCGGAATGACCGCAGTGCACTCGTCCTGCCGCCCAAAGTGGGCGACATGCTCAAGGACAAAACGGGACAGAGTGGAAAGGGTACCCTGAAATAAATCGCAAATACGTTTATGGGTTATTGTTATTGAAGTGTCACTTTCTGCTTCGCTTTTACGTTTTTGGGTCCAATCATCTCTTTCTAGCTCTAAAAATCCCAGCGCGGTGCTGCGGTATACGATGCTATTATGTCCCTGCGTCCAGGAAGGGCTTTGTACTTTCTGGGCCGAGTGCTCTGTTACGCTATACCCGTCCTGCTCTCTTCGGGGATAGATTTATGCTCCAAAACACTTTTACGCACAAGGACTGAAAAATAGAGCCCTAGAAAAGTGCTGTGTTTGCCACACAACTGCTCTACTCCCCATATTCTCAAGTATCTTTGGTATTGTGACCCATTCTGATAATATCCTACAGAAAAGTGGAGAGGGGGGGTATCTTGGTCTTGACATTAAACGAATAAAGACACCTCCCGAATGCCACATGTCCCTTTTCCCCTTTCCCTTTCCTAGGGTCAGGCCCATAACGCCCACTCTTACATGCCCCCATATATGTATGCAAACATGTTCCCTTTCCAGTCTATGCTCGCGCCGAAAATGTATCGTAAGAGCAGTGGAGGTGCGTATTTCGGGAGAGAAACGAAACGAAAAACCATCATGCAGTTGTCCCGAACAGCCTCAAGATGACCTCGTACATGCCGAACATGATCGCCGCGCTCGGCACCACGCGCAGCAGATGTGGTGTCATGCCTCCGTACAGGCCGGCCATGCCCTCCTCACGCGCCACGGTGCGGAAGCATTGTATGAGTCCGGTGTACTTCATCTCCACCCGCCCAGACTCGGTAACTATTGTCGGCGCCTGCCGCAGTCGTGTGCGCACCACCTCGTGAGGATAGGTGACCACGGCAGCAAAGAGCTTCGCGCAAGCCGCTGCGGTGAATTTCCCACCCCACTCCTCCGTATCATCGACCCAGTTTCGCACATATTTCGGGTTCGCGACGCGTCGGGCCTCTCTCCGTGCGAGCGAGAGCTTCATCCGCTCATACAGGACCCACTGCAACGTCGACTCCGTGACGCCCAGATACGAAGCCGACAGGCCCCTGTATAACCCTTTGATCCCTTCATGGCGCAGTGTCTGCTTCACGACATCCCAGCTGTTCTTGTACTGTCGCCCTCTGGTCGGATCGTTGGTCGCTTTGTTCCTGTCCAGCTGGAGTCTCGTCTTCACGAGCCAGATCGGATTCGTTGCGGTGCCTGTCGCGATGCCAGCGATAGCCGCAGCAGCCAGATGGATGCTCCAGACATTCTCGCGGCCCTCAGGGTTGAAATGTTCGTTCAGTATCCGTTTCCCGTTTCCGTACACGTAGAAGTTGATGCTCCGCGCCGGGACGACGCCTATCAGGTTCGCGCCGAGGCCGCGGAAGAGGGTGCGGAATCCCTCATGTTTGTAGATCGAGTTTAGTATCTGGACGGTTTCTTGGAGGTGGGCATAGGCGGCGCGAGGTACGGAAGTCAGTGAGGTCTCCTGAGGTAAGGGGTGGGCGGCGTGAAGTTCGCGTAGTTGGGCTTGGTAGAAGTCGGATTGGAGGCGGGTTTTGAGGACGTCGAGAGGAGAGGTTAAGGTCGCAGCTGTCATGCCACCGAGGCTGCAAGTTGGTTAGCATTGTGCTGGCGTCTGCAAAGAGAGAGAGAGAGAGAGAGCATCATGCGCACCCTCCAGCAACGAAGTGAGCCCATGGCTTTGCCACAGGGGCTGCCTTGGTCACCGATCCAGGTTCATTAGGTCTGCTAGACGGCACAACATCCCTTGTCTCCCGAGACTGGGGAAGGTACTTCTGCGGTACGCTGGTCGAGTTTGACCCACCGAGCGGTCGTCTCTCTGGGGTGAACGCAGGAAAGACCATGAACGACCGGCGAGGACTCGAATTGTTGGGGCAAAGAGGAAGGTCAAGGCTGGGATTTCAAACAGCAAAACCCGCGGAAAGAGCGGATGAAGTAGAATGAGTGTGGATAATTACAACGGTGGTGCAGAGTGTAAGCACGAAATTTTAACATGACACGAAGAAATTTGTGCCAAGAGGAGTAAATTGGGGTCATTTGGAGACAGACCGTTCGCACCGTACTTAGTGTGGGCACTGAGTTATCTCAACACTTCAGTCATTTTTTGGGTGGCTTTATAATCCCATGTCTATGACATATGACCAACGCCTCTCTCTTTGTGAGCCAACTACGGGTTTTCTTCATAGAAATACGCTTGAGTCGAAAAAAAGGGCGAAGTAATGTGGAAGGCTTGGCAGGCTTTTCCCACTGGTTTGCATGATGGGAGAGATATTGTATACCATCACGTCCATGCTGCTCTCGAAACATGCGGTCCTGAGTAAGACGAGTATTGCACATCGTCCACAATGGCGCATAAACTTGAGCACGCGAAATATGCGCTAGGCCAACAAAGTCCGCTGCATTCAAACCTCAGCCAATGGATCTAAAGCAACCCATCAACACAGATGATGCAAGTATCAGTAGAAGGCCTGAAAGATTCAGGTTCACAGCTGCTCCTTCACTCTTTGTAGGTGCAGAAGCCCCTCCACCGCTTGTTCCATTTCCAAGCCCAGGAAAGAGCCCAGCAGTAATGTTATCAATGACAATGTAGTCATGTATCAGTGCAGTTCCATCAAGCACACTGTTGTACTGATCATCGTTGCATGTAGACAGCAAAGCATACGTGTAACATGTGGGCTGCGGACTTTCTGGAGCCTTATTTTTGATGGAAAATGTCGAACTCGGCCCTACAGTCCCATAGCTGCCATTCTCGGCCGTTGAGATCTTCCCTGACGCGATATCCAGATTGAACATTGCTCTGCGGAAGATTTCGTACGCGGTTTCCGGTTGATAAGCAGGTACTTCGTGGCCAGCTTGAAAGACCCGTGAGAAGGAGAAATTGCCGTATTGCCGGACGAGGCCTCCATTGTAGGATCCGTTCACCCGAATGTCTTGGTAGCCTGAGGCGCGGAAACTGGAGGCTTTGGAATATGCCACCGCCAGTGATGCGGCTTCTCCGCCGATCCAATTGCAAGCATAGTCTCGATCACCATAGACCATAGCCACTTTGATTCCAGAGTCGATGAGATAGGATAGATCTTCCAAGAGGCCACTGCGGGGATAGTCACCAGTGGCCTGGAAAGCGTAATACGGTCCATCTCCACCAACGCCCGTGAAGTTAACGGGTATGCCCAGAGCCTCCTGGACATATGGTTGGTTGAGATATCCGACGTAATAATTCGGTGGGAATGGGTCAATATCTATTGCAGCGATGTCATAGTAATTGCGACCGCTATACAAGGTATAGGGTTCCTCGATGAGGTTAGCAGCCTCGTCAGCTGCTACGCAAGCGTTGTTGACAGTAACATTGTTGCCCTGGTTTGTTGGATCACCTTCTGCGGCAAGGCGCCGGCATGTATTAATCAGATCTCGGACGCCCCCAGGCGCCGTATAAGCATCCACAGAGCTTTGGAATAGTGACTCATTAATAGCTTTGATCCCATAAGTATTGTTGTACGCCATCTGGGGGTAGCTCGGCTCTTGGACTTGAGCATCTACGCATCCGTTGATAATGCCAAGGGTGTCAAGGTGTATAATATACGTGTCACCGGCCTCCGTCCAGGTCTTGTTCGCGATTTTCATATTCTGTTCTTCGAAGAATGATGCAAATGACGGGCCATAATGTCCACCGTATGACTCGGTCCAAATGCTGATTCGATTGTCGTTCGGCTTGTAAGCGGGAAAGGTCTGAAACCAGACCTGAGCAAAGTGCCAAAGGGCTCGAGCTGCGTTTGTCGTGCCGTTGGCAGTGGAGTTGAGGAGCTGGCTTGAGAAAGTGCCGACAAGGAAGGTGTTATTCTGTATCGGCACTCCACTGGAGAAGTCGGAGAGAATCACGTTGCCGGATCCGTCCGTCAGATCTAGCGTCCCGTTTGCAAGGACATCGTAAGAAAGCCCAGTTTGATCTGGTTGGTCAATGTAAAGCATATTGACTTCGTTGTTCCAGGACCAGGGGTTGAGGGTGGTAGAATTGGAGTCAAGGTTGATGTTGCATGGACCTGCTCATCGCGATCAGAAGGCTCACACATGCAGTATTGGAAATTGGCAATCACTTACCATTTTCTGAGAGCAGCCCGATCATTGAGGAAGAGCCTGGCCCGCCATTCATCCATATCGATAGAGGAGCATTCGCAGGATCCTTGCGCGACTCAAAGAACCAAAAGAACGTATTTATATCGTAATTTTGAGCTTCTCCAAGGTCCTCTAGGATGCCTGGAGGTAGGTGTACGTAGCCAGCGTATGACTTGACACCCGGTGTTGTCTCGCAAATACCTGGCTACAAGCCATGCAGTGGTCAGAACAATGTACTTGCAGAGCTCTCAATGGCAAATTAACAGGCGGGGTTCCCCACCTCTTTGTAGGAGATCGATACTCCATTTTGGAGCTGCGATTGTACGACAGTCACATTCTTGGGCGTGGGTGGAAAGTATTGAGCAGAGACTGGACTCAGGAGACCGAGTCCAAACGGTACGAACTTCATCAATCTGCACATGACTCAAGGCGTCCTCATGTGCAATATGCGAAAACTGGGAAGGACAGCATCTTGTAGCGCTCGCAAAGTCGCCACTGTCACCCACGCGACTTGATTTAGGCTTTGAAATAGCAATAGCAGATGCTACTCTGCTTGAACAAGTTGGAGTTTGGGCTTTGTCTAGGTTGTTCCTAGGCGAAGCTAGCCCGGAGGCGAAAATAATTGGCTACAATACAGTGGAGTAGGCCTGAAATAAGTGCCAATTCCCAAATTTCGAAACCGCCCGATTCTGAGCACAACTCCAACGCACCATATATTGTCTACCATAACCTATTAAAAGGTCCTATAATCATGGCAAATAGCTTAAAGGATGCGCTAACTTAAGTTCTATAGCTGTATTGGCTCAGGGACGTGTATGCTATGGACGTGCCTGTCTCGTGGCCCTCTCTCGGGCATGTATCCCACGGGCGTGCATCCTGTAGGCGTGCATCCTGTAGGCGTGCATCCTACAGGCGTGCATCCTGTGGGCGTGCCTCTCATAGGTGTGCCTCTCATAGCATGCCTCGCATAGGCGTGCATTCCATAGGCGTGCATCTTATAGCGTGCCTCTCATGGAGTGCATCTCATGGACGTGCCTCTCATAGACGTGCCTCTCATAGAGTGCATCTCATTGACGTGCCTCTCATAGGCGTATATCTCATAGGCATGCATTTCGTGAGCGTGCCTCTCATAGGTGTGCCTCTCATGGCGTACCTCTCATAGGCATGTATCTCATGGCCGTGCATCTCATGGAGTGCCTCTCATAGATGTGCCTCTCATGGCGTGCCTCTCATAGGCATGCATCTCATGGCCGTACATCTCATAGCTGTCCCTCTCATAGGCATGCCTCTCATAGATGTGCCTCTCGTGACGTGCCTCTCACTCCATCGTTGTCAACACTGACATCGCTATAGAAAGGTCAAAAAGGACGTGTGAGATAGGTTGACTGAAGGAACCTAGAGAACTAAGGCCAGCGCATCTTTTAAGCTATCTGGGGTCTATATAGCACCTTTAGTTAAGTTGTGGTGGATCATTATTATCTACGAAGCCCTTTTAAGAGATGAAATTGGGCCGCAGGCATCCCAATGTGGAGCTCAAGTGTGTGATGTGCTTCATATTGAGTCCTCGTCTGCGTGTTTCATCATCTCGCACCGTGATGCCATCGCTACTCCAACCATAGGTTATGGAGACAACATCGATTCCCCTCATAATCGCAAAATTTGCATGTGCATGTACAATAGCTCTTTGAAGCTTTGTGGCGTGGCCTTCGGATTGGACCCAGACTATGCCAGAGTAACAGAGAAAGACTCATACATCTGTGTGCTAGTCTCCTGTAGTCTAAAGACAGCGACTGCTATGGGAGACAGAGAAAGATTCCCTAAGCAGCCAAAACCCGTGAGGATCAGCTCCCGCACTGATGCCTTGAAATATATGCAGCTACCGGAAACAACTGACGAATGGCCAAAAAGCGTCGCACAAACAGGCCTGACTAATTTTGAGGACCGAGACTGGGCTTATTTGAATGTTTTGATCCTGAAACCTGTGGGTAGTACCAGATTGTACGAAAGAGTAGGGAGCGGCCAAGTCCATGAAGATGCTTGGAATAGGGAAGGCCCTCAGAGTGGAACCTTCAAGATCATATAAGCCTTCAGAGGCGGCGTTTGCTGTCCAAGGCAGGACACAACAAAGGAGGGGACGAGGTCGACATCGAATAGTGTCGTCCGAGATTGCCGAGTGGCGGCTAGCTGACGGAACTTTTCAGGACGAAAGTGAGCTGTTGAAAATGAAATTGGAGAGGAAGCAGGTGACGGACCTTTACTGGAAGGGTAGCCGGACTACGGAGATATTCCAGTGCGGATTCGGATTTCTTGGGAAAGATCAAGCATGGAAAGAGAGAATGCCGTTTGACCCTGAATGAACCACGACAATGAAAGACCCCGTCCTATTGGGCATAAAATCCCCTGCGCACAACTGCACATAATTAGACGGGAAGATGGTCTTACAGAGGATTGACAGACATTATAAAGAGGCAATTCCTTCATTTCCGCTATTCCTTCCGCGGTTAAAGCCTTTCCGACCCCAGAAGGACCACTAGAAATGAAGACTTGATCGGTCAAGATGCGGCAAAGGAAGAGACGGCAAGTATGGTTGGGTTGGTGATGAGACTAGCACGGCCAAAGGGGAGGGGAGCGTCTATAGGAGTTCAGGAGCCGTAGGTAGGAAGGTCACGAAGGAGAAACTAGATCGGTATTGAGCAGGGCATAGAGCTAGTGGATGATTCGCTGACAAGGCTAGCAATGTGCATATATCAGAAAAGGAAGCAACGAGATTGTAGCGTTTGCGCTGACCATTCCCTAGAGCAGTTTCAGCGTAACGACATGCAAGATCAGCTTAACCTTAACAACCCCGAGCTAGTTGTGAAGTGGAAAGCATTAGGTAGATTGTTTCCCTTTCTTTTCCTGGTTTGTCCGGTAGAGAGGTGGAGGATAATGGAGAAGGACAAAGGACGCATGCTAACTAATTAATGCCAAGCCTGCGCATGAGGCTCTGCAGCGAAATCTTGGCCGCACAATTTAGATTTCGCTTTGCGGGTAATGGTGCCGAGGTTCGTTCAGGCTTGGTACAAAGGGGTCCGCAGCTGAAGCTATGAAAGAAGGGAAAACTTATTGATTGTACGGCTATGAAATGCTACGCATTATATAGGGCCAGATCAAGGACCGGCTATCTCCGCAACTCAGGTTTAACCCTACGACCTTGCCTAATCAGGAGGTACTTACACAGGTAGTTGGGGCCCAAATTCGGCAGAAAGGTCGGCGGGTTGGACGTTACAGGGGGGGATTAGGTAAGGTCGAAAGCCACCTGCGGGGGGTCCTTCGGAGCGATACCATAACAAGGACAACTTGCACGCTAAACGTTCAGCGAAACAGCTTCATTGGCCCTCACACATTCTCAGCTGCCACTCTCAACTTTGGCACCTCTCAGTTGCGCAGCGCCCTCGCAACCACTGCGGTGTTTCCAGCGCTAACCTTCTCATTGGCTCAATCATACTCTCAGCTGAGCCACGCCCCGTACCCCGAGGAATGCTGGCCTATTGGGCGCAGTCGGAGGGGCTGAGGCAAGAGAAGACAAAGCGAGGGGTTGCGTTGGCAATGTGTTGGCGAGGGCGTGGGATGTGACGAATATATAACCATCGTTAACGTCACCGACTCGTGCTTTCGAGGGCGGCCAGCTACATGTATTCTTTTGGTCTATATTGCGAAGATGGCCTCCTGTGTCACGGACGGCAACTCGGACATGTACGGTCTAGGCATCCGGATAGGTTTTTATCTCCAGTGGTACAGCTCCATCCTCGCGTCCTGGTTTGCGCATTCTGAGGTTGAAGGTCTTCGCTTTACCAACAATCTGTTCGTCGCATCGACTTTTCTCGCGTTAATCATTTCCACGTCGAACGGTGCATCGAATTTGCAAGCTGTGGACATCTACATCACGTTGCTGTTAACTTTCGGGTACTACATCTTCCTAATCCCGGTGTATGCATGGAGGATCGTAACGGCTGGCAATGCACGGCTGGACCCAACGCGATGGCCTACCGTCCGTCCTGGCATCTTATACAATATGCTAACTAGTCTTCTGCTTCTCGCGGTTGGAGCTTTCCAATTGTGGTTCTGGGCCTGGCGGGTTACCCAGCCGAGTGCAGCCCAAGGCTGTCAAGAATACGGCTTCTTCTTTGCAAGAATCCGTCTGAACTCACTTGGCTTCCGTATCTTGAATCTCGTGATCTATTCTCTTATGCTGGTTGCGTGCACTACTTCGCTTCTTATCTTTGCGGCGAAGAAACTAAGCCTGCTCCGGCAGAGCCCTGATCCTGAGATTAGGTACGTTATATGTCTCTATGGTCTTTCGGACCTCAACTGACGCATTTGGGCTTCAGCAAGAACCGGAAGAAGACACTCCAACAGTTACAACCCTTTTCAAATCTAATTGTGGCTACCATAGTGGTCTTGGCTACAGAGCTCACAATCAAATGGAATAGCCTGCGCGGCGTCGATACGCTGTCATCGGCGGGTCAGACAATACCCTTTCTTATCGGAGTTGGGGCTCTTGTCCATGTCTTCTATGTATACGTCAAACCAATGATCCTGCGCCGTTTTGGTCAAGACGAGTCGGCTGTGTCAACAAAATCTGAAACAGAGCCTGATCCAACAGGTGCCTGGGATATGCCAGTGCTTCAAGCTCCTATGCGTAGAAGGATGGATGATGATGATAAGGAGGAGGAGGAGGAGGAGGGGGAGGGGGAGAGGGAGAGGGAGGGGGAGGGAGATAGGCCGCCCTCCCCATGAGCATGGGAGAAGAGGCACCCACACTCTTCAAGTACCTGTCTGTCTGATCCACCAGGACGAGATGAAGCAGTTGTGTTGGGAAGGGGCCCAAAAACAGCGTTGAAGAAGGGAGCCCATTTGGGACCATTGAACGAGGGTGAGCGTGCGCGCGAGACACGAGCCGCTCACCCATTGCTCACTCTCCTTCACCCTACTCGCGAGGTGGGAGTGTTAAAGCGGCATGGCGTGGGTGACGGTGAAAGTGAGCTTGGAGCAGATTTTGCGGTGATTTCTTAATTTCTATGACCAATTGCCCAGCACCCTGCTTGTACACCTTGGTCTACGTACACCTACGCCTTATTTTACGTACGTCTAAGCCTTAGTTCATACTTATTTACGTTTACCACTAGGTTTACGCCTCTCAGCCTGGCTGCTCGCAACCTAAGTGTACACCTGTATAGATGCCAGGCCGAGGAGGCGTTGACAGACGTGCACCTAGATGACAGGCGTGCACCTATGTGGCAGGCGTACATCTAGGCAACAGGTGTATATCGAGACATCAGGTGTACAGGCGTAGACCTAGGTAACAAGCGTAGACCTAGGTAGCAGGCACCCACAAGTGGCAGATCTCGGAGGCTGTGCCCCGGAATGACCGCCAAAACAGACCTGCGACCACCCTCGCGGCGCCGCCGCAACAACAGGCTTTGGGGGGTGCGCAGGAGGCCCAGAGGGCAGATATAAGCGTAGAGATGGGCGCCAGTGCAGTTAATGATACCCGCAAGAGTGGCAAAGCCCCAGAAGCCCAAACGGCGCAATTAAGGTACAATTGCAGCCTAATTACAGTGCAAACGATGCCTAAGAATAGCTAGAATAACGCAGTCAGCCACGCCATGACGGTTATTCAACTGCAATTGCTCAGTCCATAGTAGCTACCCTTCATCTCATTGTCCATGAATTGCTAGCTCGCGATGCCCACCCCACCGTTCGGGTCGACTCGTCGTCTCGATCCGAAATTTTTGGACGAAATCAACAAGGATGCTTACCGTACTAGACAGAGACCATGACTACGACGCCCTCCTGCCTAGACGTTCAAATGAATACGAGGAGTCTTAAGTCTCTAGTACACACTCGCCAATGTCTGCTTCATAGCACAGTCTACACAGCAAATCAGACCTTCTAGCCCAGCTTTTTGACTCGACGTGATCTCAATATCGTCCCCTTGCTGCCGTCAACTTCGGAGTGCCGGAACGAAGCTGCCACAACCTAAGCAAATTTGACCTTTTTGGCAGCGGTCGGACCTTTGTACAGGTTTATCACATCTAACACCTCCCCAGGCGGTGTACAAAAGAACCCCAGCAACTCCCCCAATTCAATACTTGGCCTGATTGCCTGGGATTGTGTCCATATCCTCCTTCCGCCTCCTTTCTCGCCAAGGACTCTCCAGCACACGGAATCACTACATTAAAAATGCGTGCCTGGACACATACCCGCCGTGGCTCCCCTCTCTCCGTCCTGTCCCTCACTGACATCCCACGCCCCGAAAACATCCCACCCAACTATGTCCAGATCAAAGTAACCCACTGCTCCCTCAACCCAACCTCAACCATGCTAATGAAGATCCTCCCTAATCCCTTTGGCACGACCAGGATACCAGAGCTCGACTTCGCCGGCGTTGTGACCTCCATCGGCTCCGATTCCACCAAGCCCAGCGCCCGTAATCAGCTGACGCCAGGGACACGTGTGTTTGGCGTCACCTATGGTACGCCACTTCAATTACTGCAAGGAAAGGTTAATGGTACGCTTGCAGAGTACATCGTCGCCCACGAGGATGCCGTTGCCGTCACGCCGGACGGCGTTTCGTCGGAAGTTGCAGCTGGTTTTGGAGCTGTTGGGTGTACCGCGATCCGCTTTCTGGAGTATAGTAAGGTTAAGCCTGGAGATTCGATCCTCATTAACGGTGAGTTCCTTCTGCGATATATGAGTGCAGACATTGTCTTGGGTTTTGCAAGTAGCGTCCCAAATGACGGCCTCTCCATTCATTTTTTAGTCAATCCCGATGACCTAGAGCACTATCACTGATCATGTGGGATTAATAGGTGGCAGTGGCGGTCTAGGCACGTTCCTAGTCCAGCTCGCCAAGCACCTTGTTGGATCTGAGGGCACTGTTGTCGCCATATGCTCAGCAGCAAACGTTGACATGGTGAAGAACCTCGGAGCTGACGAGGTCGTGCCATACAATGGGCAGGTAACAGCCGAGCAATATCTTGCAAGAGCCTATGGCGGAAGCAAGAAATTCGACACCATCATCGACACAGTTGGAGTCCAGTCCCTATATACGCACTGTCCCGCCTATCTCAAAGAGGGTAAATCCCTCCTCAACGCCGGTGTGCTTCCATATACGGGATCAGGAATCTGGGGTGTTATATCGTTGACGAAGGACATGCTTGCAAATTATTTCTGGCCGAGATTCCTCGGCGGGACAGACAGGAAATACGAGCTGTTGAGGACCGACTTGGTGCCTGGATTGCTTGAGAAGGTGAGAGTAGTTGTGGCGTCGGGTGCTGTGAAAGGCGTGGTAGACTCGGTATGGGAGATGGAGGACGCTTTGAAGGTAAGCAAGTTGATTCCTAATCCTCGACCCACGTAGGTGGCAGATTAATTGACTTTGGTAGGCGTATGAGAGAGTGGAGAGCCATAGAGCGAGAGGCAAGGTGATCGTACAGGTACAGAGCGAGTGAATTGTCACGTCAGGCCGGTGGACACCATTCTTGGGCACTCACTAATAAAATGTTGGGGAATACGCTGGAGGGTCGTGGACGCCATCTTGACATATCGCCGATTCCTACGATGCAGTGGTCTTTTCAGAGAAACGTAATTCAGCGAATGAGATCAGTACAAGAGTCGGTGCGACCTGGAAATTACCTTTTGATTGTGAGGAAGAGGCGTGAGAGGAGCTGCCTGAGGGAAATCTTTCCAAATACTCGCATTTGTGGTCTCCGGAACTGGGCTGGCAAGTAGTAGGTACCACTACCTGAGTGCCGGCAAGGTTCAGCTACGTATACTCTCCCGTCGTCGGTTAAACTATAGGTGGCTAGCTGTGGACTTTATCCATGGCTCAATATGGAGGAGGTCGTGTAGCCATCTTTCTGATTACTCGTTGTTGATACTGCGAAACATCGCAGATTAAAGGTGACAGGTGAATGTGCAGGCAGAGGTAGCTCACAGATTTTGAAATTTGCTGTCTGCTATTTGAAAAGGTTTGCTCGCTAGGGTCTCTTCATCTCATGTCATCTCCTCCGCAAATCGCTTAGTAGGCAGATCTTTTGCCAGGACGACATGATGAACAGATACCGCTTTTCGACGCCAATGGAAACGCCGGATCTTGATGATTAGGGTCCTTGGCCAGCCTATTCAAGGCCTATGACCTCGGACCCTTCTCATCACATCGAACTCTTGGTTGTAAACAAATGAAAGTAGGGTGTGAGAAGACGGGTTAGCAAGTTTGATGTTAAACCATGAGACCTTGAGAATCACCGTAGGTTATACTCCAAATGCTTACCAGCCTCCCTTGTCATTGCCAGCATCCCAGTTGTCATTGTCCATGACTAGGGTAGCAGCAACTGGTTTTACCGAGCCCCAAGCATCGCTGTCATCACCATCGCCGTTGCTAGCATCGCCGCCACCAGCCCCTGCATCACCACCGTCACCAGAACCTTCTCCTTCATCGTCATCGGCACCAGAGTCGTCATCAAAGACAAGGGGTTCACCATCAGCAGGCTTCTGGTCCGCCAGAAAATCGGGGATCTCTTGACCGCATTCGAGCAGGATCTTGACCAAAGCCTCTGCGATCGGCTCGTCTTTGCCGTTGTAGAAAGAGCTGGCTAAACCCTCGTTGCCAATGCGAGCAGTGCGACCTGAAGATGATCAATGAGATGGTATTTAATGCGGTGATATATGAGAAACATACCGATGCGGTGAACGTATTCATTGATGCCACCGTGATCCATGCTTGGGAGATCGTAGTTAATCACATGCATGACATTGCGGACATCAAGACCACGACCAGACACTGCAGTGGCGATGAGAATCGGACACATTCCAGTGCGGAAAGCTCGCCTGTGAAGGTATAAATATCATCAAAAGCAGTGGCAGAGGTTCAGCGGCTTACAGTGCATCTTCGCGTTCACGTTGAGTGCGGTCAGAATGGATGGAAGTTGTAGGCATACCCAAGTTGTACAGGAAGTCATCGAGATAGTCGACACCTCGCTTGGAGTTACAGAAAACCATTGTCCGTGAAGGTGGCATGGAAAGAAGAAGGTCGTACGTGGCTTGCTTCTTGTTGTTCTGGTCACACCAGAAAACCTATTTTCCAGTGAGTGTACTACCATGGTGAGAGAGAGTAGGTATTTACCTGCTGCTTGACGTTGCCATGGGCGGAGCCAGCACGGCCGATGCGAATACGAATATGGTCGATGGAGAGGTACTTGCGAGCAAGTTTGCGCATGTCCCCATTGAAAGTCGCAGAGAAGAGAAGATAACGATGATCGCCGTCCTCATTGGTATCTAGGGAGAGTTAGCGGTGTCTGCTCAGACAAGTAAGAGCGGTCTTCTTACCACCACCCGACATGATCTTGGCCATATATTCCTCCCAGTCTACGTGTAGCAACTCATCTGCTTCATCGATTATTGTGTAGCTATTGGTCGTAAGAAGGGAACGAATTGGATGAGGTGAAGACTTACCGAACACGGCAGAGTGACAGGACGTTCGGTTGGGACATGAAGTCGATAAGTCGGCCTGGAGTAGCGACAAGAATGTCACAACCCTTAGCAAGCTCCTCTCGCTGTTCACGCACGGGGCCACCGCCATAGGCAACGCATGGACGAAGCATCGAGCGATAGCATAGACGACGAGACTCATCGAAGATCTGACAGCATAACTCTCGAGTTGGTGCAACGACAAGGATCAGTGGCTCAGCGCGAACAGTATCAATATCAGGGTTGAAGCCGTTGGCGAGGTTCGGACGACGAGCCGCAAGCTTCTTGACTTTGCCCATTAGCTTGGATATGGAGGGGATCAAGTATGCAGCTGTCTTGCCAGAGCCTAGGAAAATATCAGTTATGTTATGGGTCTCAGCAAAGGAGCCACTCGCCTGTCTGAGCCACAGCGATGACATCTCGAGACTGCAGGACAGCTGGGATGGTGTAGGCTTGCACTGGTGTGGGATTCTCATAGCCACAAAGGTCAATATTGTCGACCATAACTGGGTGAAGGCCCGCAGCGTGGAACTTCGCTAGTCAGCACTAGTTGTAGAGGGAATTGAGGTGAATTTACGTCAGAGATCGGCTTGGGTTTTTCTTCCGCTTCAGCAACTACCTTGACGGAGAGAAGCCTGAGGATGTTAGCATTATACAACAAAATGGTTATGTATGTCAAGAATACTTATCAAACTTCAGACCCTGGCGGTTGATAAATTCGGATCGAAAGAGTTGAGCCTCAAGCTCTGCGCTTGGTGGACCGACATCTCCATACTCTTCCTTCCATTCGTACTTTTCGGCGTTGTGCGACCAGTCACCCTTGACGACCTGACCTGTAGCTGTACCTTTACCAGAGGCATTGTAGGCATCGTAGTCGAATTCCTGAGGTTCTGCCCAGCCTTTGTCGCGAGCGAGAGCATGAGCCTCTTCGTTCTTGACAGGGGTCGTATTGTTGGCGACTTTCGTGACATCGTTGAGGGCTGTGGCGACATCTTCCATGTCGAGACCGTTGGCTGACATTGTGATGTCGAAGACCTAAGGTGGGACACAGAAGTCAGTGAGGTATAAAGCTGAGCGAAGTAAAAGTGGATGGCTATTAGGCGAAACTAGGCAAAGCCGAGAACAGCTGCTTTTCTGGGTCAAGAAAGAAGACAAGGTGAGCAGATCGGGCTTGTAGATGCCGAAATCGAGAATAGGACGAGGGTAGGTTGAGGATGATGTGCATGTCTGAGAGTGGCAGCGCTCAGAACAACAAAAGCGCAGCTAAGCTGGCATGTGCGACAGCAGCTTGGGATTTACGAGGGCAATGTGAAGAGGAGTAGCAGCCTTGATGACTAGCTAAGGGCGATGAGGGAGTCTTAGTCAGTTCGGCGAGGTTCACTTGAGTTGTGAGGAATCGAGTGATCAACGGCGTTGAGCAGGTGAAGCGTCAATATAGCGGGGAGGAACGTACCAAAGTGACTCGAGAAGCCTTGTGAGTTGTTCTGTAGCTCAAGGAGCCCTTAGCAAGCTCTGTCAGACCTTGCCGAAGACCTGTTGATGACGGGGTGGGAGTGTGAGGAAAGGAAGAAGGGGATGAAGGCGACGAGGACGAAGGCAGATTTATACACCCCGAAACTTTTCGTCAAAGCTACTAGTCCGATTCGGGAACTCGAGCGGCGGTGAGACTTGGCTTGCTCTCTCAAGTTTGTTAGGATGCTAGTTGGGTAGCCTGCGGGACGACTCAGACATTGTTGCGGAAGAGGAGCACGAGACCTGAGGTTGATTAGGAGGTTAACAACAAGCATTTGTCCCTTGTCCCACACGGAGTACATAAAGAGCCTCTTCCTCAAGAAGATATCCCTTGTTTTTGGCTGTGAGTCCTCAGATGAGATGGCTCAGAAGCTTCCGGAATTGCAGGGTGTCCATCGCCTCAAATCCATCGTGTTGGCGGAACCTCGACTCTGTATCACCAACACATTCACAGCCCACACGAACTCCATCATACGTTGCCTTAACTGCAAGAAGGACGCCATCAAAATAGAGCTATTCCGAACCTGTCCTTCGGTCGTGATCCTGCTTGACGAGACTGACCATATACAGGCGATTTCCTTAACGTTACCGGAAAGCAACGCCTTCTTTGAGTCTGCCGTTTCCTTTGCTTGCTCGCCATTTGTCGACAATGGGTGCAACAAAGAGGTGCTTCTTGACCTCTGCTGACAATTGCATGCAGTTGAACAGGAAATGTAGACCATCATACCGGAAAAGGCGCATATTTGGGCCGCTCAATCACTAATCCCCTCTCGCCCAAGTCGTCCCAGGTCTCAGCCAGAACGATAGCTCTTTCGCTGCTCATACGACTCCACCAACGGCCTTTAATTACGACAAAGCTTCAAAAAGGAACCGGGAATCCACTTTCTCCTCCATCAATGTCCTTTGATGTAGCTTTCCGTGTCTTGTAATATGTGATGTTCAGTGTCCTCCAGTACCCTTCGTTGACTCAGTGCTTCTCCGCTGTCTTCACCAATGGCCTGTGGAATAAATAGAGGGAGCCCGCCTGTGAAGTCTTGTTTGGTAAGTAGGATTTGCAAACATCCAAGGGAAAGATTGCAGTCCACCTTCTATTTCAATGCGCGAAAAGAGCTATCTGTTTTCAAGCGCCTACTCTTTCTGTCGCACTTGAATATCCTAGAAGGCAATCTGCATAACTAGAATGATCTAACGTACTGCCCCCTCACATAAGGATAGCTTCGCCACTTGCCTTTGGAGCTCATACCTTCTTGTGGTGCAGGTATCAGCCATTCTTCCCCATAGCTTTGGGAGGGATGGCTGCAGTGGTGTTTTTTGGACACCCAGAACAATCATACGCAGCTTACAAGCACGAGATGTGGTCTTGTCAAGCATCAGGGCGCAAAAGGACAGCGCCACGATCGTGACGACAACACACACTTCATGATTGAAGACAAGCATTTAATAACGGATAGCGTTAATGGTGAGGCTGAGTGATAGGGTATGTGGCCTTTCTCCTTCAAGTCTGCAAAGCAAGTTCGCCGGAATGCGCCGCAGTTACCAAGCTTTGTGGTAACGTTGCGAAGGTATTAAAGAGGCCCTAGAGGAATCATCAGTCATGGGCCGAGATTCTTGGGAAATTATGAGGCTTTGTGCACAGGGCGGCAGCCAGAGGCCCCGTCCTAGCGAAAGATCGGTGAGTGCCATATCATAGCGGGGGAGAACCGCTACAACGACGCCCGTCTCCGGTTTGCGCTGCACTAATTGAGCTTGCAGGTTTACCACTTACCCTTGGAGAACGAAACTCGAGGGTTTCGATTTGTACATACCATACAATGAACCAGCCGCGCGTATGGAACAGGTTCCCTTTTGGAGTAACTCACTGAGGTACTAAATCCCATAGATAGACGTTCCTTTCTGAAAGCCGAAGTGCCTTTGTTAGGTGCGGCGCCCAAAGAATTCAGAAAACTGCATCGAGCTTGCCCCCGTCTGGGCCAAGGATGCTGCCGCCTTGAGCGTGCACGCCTAGTGTCGGATCAACGCCCAGCATCTAGGGAGTGGAAGGTGTTCACCAAAAGTGGTTGCCTCGACGCTAAGTGTACGTGTAAAAAAAGGGTTTCCACGGCTCCATGCGAAGGCACTCCTGAGCAGCCTAAAACCCTAAAGCCGTGTTTTCCACACCGATTCTGAGTCACGTCACTTGCCAAATTTTCCAACTACAGAGTTGTAGGAGTCGCCGTGAGAACATAAGTCATAGTCACGAATATTACATGATGGGTTTTCAGCACAGCGAGCATACAGACTGTGTTCACGACGATTGCCCGCAAGAACATTGCCGCTTCTTCCCGACACCTCCCAAGCTGCCTCAAGAACTGACCATTGTTGGATTGTATGGGCTCTACAGTGACCGGTGCACCACATTGCCATCGTGAGTATCGCATGGACATTTACCTGGCATGACTGACAAAGGTCAAGGTACATGGGGCAAGAAACCGTCCGGATTCTTGTTAGTGAGGACTTAACCAACATATCGTATGGACCTCGCACCGGCTCTTTCACAGTCCACAAGCAACTACTCGCTCGCTTTTCAGGCCACTTCCGCACACTGTTCGGTGACTTCATAGACCGAAAAATCATATATGAGGTTGTCAACGAGATCGTGGAGTCTGAGGGGACTTCACTGTTGAAGTGCAGTGAAGAGCCGCCCGCTGGATACACTCACCCATTTGCAGTACTTGCTGAAGAACTCCAAGCGATAGCCGCGGATGAAACTGGACACGACGACGCGGAGGCGACATGTGCCGAAGAAGTCTACGAGCTGCTCGATGAACAAGCGTGCATATTCAACATCTTCGTGCATTGGCTATACACACAGCAGCTACCACCATCCAAAGCCAAAGACTTCTTTGGGGATACTCTTGCCAAGATCTATGGACTCGCGGAGAGACTAGACGTGCCACTTCTGCGACAGCAATGCTATGAGAACATCTACGAGCGCTATCCAACCGAGAAATATTTCCCTACTACAACTACCGTGCAGGTTGTCGTCGAGCACACTTCTGTGACCTCCATGCTGCGCAAATACGTCGTTGGCCTATTTGCCCACGCTTTGATAGACAAGTCCGAAAAAGAAGCAGTTAACGAGGTGCTTGACTCTTGTCCAGACTTCGCACGCGAGGTCTCAGCCGACGTCCTCTCACGACTGCGGAACGACATAGACATGGACCCGAGGCACGATCTTGATTATGAGACCGATGATTCTGACTCTGACTATGCAGCATCCTGGGAAGAAGACTCCGAACTGGAATCTGATTTGGACTATGACTCGGCTGGCTACATGAGCCTCTCCGAAGCCGAAGACAACGATTCGCTTGTAGACGACAAAGATGAGGACCCCGAAAACATCGAAAGCCGCGACAACAGTACACTGCAAGCAGCAACAGACACTGCCGAGCCAAATGTCCGCAGCAAATCAGCCACCGTAACGCCAGAAGTGCTCCAAGTATTGCCTGACTTAGCAATCAACCCCGAACCTAAAGCAGCAACAACCCGTATCGCCAGCGATGGCGGCAGCAAACGCAAACGCGAGACCTCTCCGTTTGACAATCCCTACGCCGACGGTGCTGCTGACTCAGTCCGGCGCAAGACTCAGGTCATAGATTTGACCGAGTAGGATTTAATATCCAGTCAAACTATTGTCGTGCGGATAGGCTGCTTGGCGTCAAGGAGATGTGATGGTGGTTGGCACATGTGCAGGATGGAGAAGACATAACAGGCGGGAACAATCACTTCCTTTACAGAGAGCTTTTTCATGGACTACAATACAGTGGGTTTCGAATCATGAGACCATGCGCTGTAGCACATCTCCGGCGTGCAACACCCTCTGTCTACTAGTCCACCCTATGCGATAGGACCCTTGACACGCGCCTTGGCCACACTCCCACCTTCCACCCCCCAACGCTATTCTATGCCCCTACAAAGGTAGATCTCAGAAGGCCCGGCAGATGTAAAGAATTGGATCAGGCAGTGGGCCAGTAGCTTCAATTGACTATGGTGTAGTAGCTACGTGATAAAAGGTAGGTCATCGTTCCCGTTCTGTCCCTCCACACTACGGTCACCGTTAAGTATCTAAGACCAAACCAACTCTAGACCCGTGACCATCCAGAAACATTGCCACGCACCTATTATGCGCCTAGCTTGGCCGTGAATAGCAACAGACCAGAAGATGGCAAACCATTCACCCGTATCCGTATGTTGTTCTGCTACTTCATTACCGATCTCCCGCGAATCTATCTCAGCAAGCACTGCGACACTTCGCTTCGGCAAGTCGAATGCGCTCCTGCAACTCGGCCTGCTCCGCCTGTAGTCTGTGGAGCGCTTGCATCGCATCAATGGATTCTTGGAGAGACTGTTCCTTCCTCCTGAGCGTTTCGAGTTCCCCACCTCCTCCTGGTGGCGGGGTTGAAGGGGTGGTATTTCGACTTTCCGAAGACTCTTCGAGCTCGACTGGATCTCTTCTTGCGGACTCCGTGGAAATGGATCCGGGCGTGGGTTGCGCCCTGACGGGCATTTCTGATACTGCCGTCCGAACCGGGTTTCTCGGCACGGGATCGCGAGTGTGTAAAACTGGAGGTGGCGCCTCAAGCTCGGGTACGCTCCTACAATAATCATCGACGATGTGCGCCTTCGTGACAGCGGCCAGTTCTGGCTTTTCTCTTAGACCCTCAACAAAACGACTGCCTTCGAGTTCCGGCTTGTCGTCGAGCGCACCAAAAGCTGGCGAACCCAAGTTTCCCATCCGTTGTCTTCTTCGGTGACGGCCAATCACAAACACCGTCGCAACCAGCAGAAGGATTACCACGAGTGCAACAACAATGCCGATTCCAGCTTTAACACCTGTGCTGAGAGAATGGGGACTCGTCGAATGACTAGCAGCTGAAGTGTTTGCTGAGGACGCCGACTTCGTCGCAGTGAATCTCGGAAATGTGACGGCCTGAGAGGTTGTGTCGGAGAGGACTGTTGGCGGAGCAGTGTTTGAAAGGCTAGCAAAGACCAAGGAAGTTGTTGATTCTGAAAAGAGTGTTATGGTTGGTGCTGAGGTGCTTTGTGAGGTTGTAGATCCAGCTACAGCTGAGAACGCTTGCGCAGGCACACCAGACTCTGCTCCGCTAATAGACATGGCATAGAGCAATTAATGCAGATCAAATGAAACCTCACGCAATGGTCTTGTGAACAGCATCAGGTTCCACAGAAACAGATGAGGCAGAGATGAACGTTGCTCCTGAGGGAGGGAAATAGCACCCCTATCCGACGGCACAAGGCTTGGGACCATGGATTATGGCTTATTTCATTCTCCTGCTATCCTTGCTGAAGGCGTTCCTCTCCTGGCCTGTAAGCCTCGTAGTAGAAAGTTGTCAGCCAGAACAGGTATAGGACAGCCATGGGCCCTTAGGAGTTCTGCCTTGGCGCTAGTATGGCTGTCGCCTACACCAACAATGGCCATCTCAGAGATGCCTACTGATGCCTGCGG
>Ga0335072_10000533_pt1 | contig 72457 bp, 60 predicted proteins | sample Lox_Sample_21_FD_206725 | JGI IMG/M metagenome (GOLD analysis project Ga0335072, IMG submission 206725) | Soil microbial communities from Loxahatchee National Wildlife Refuge, Florida, United States - Lox_Sample_2.1 | ecosystem: Environmental > Terrestrial > Soil > Wetlands | place: USA...
GTTCGATAGCAGAAATCGTTTCGCTCGAGAGCATGGTGGGCCTAGGCATGACACTTGGAGGTTGGGCATCTTGACTTTGGATGCTTACGAGCGAATCCAGCCCGTTGTTGTGTGAGCTTGTCAAGGCACGCGCTGTATCGGATAAGGAGAAAGGGTGGAGCGTTCCTGGAACCATCCACTACAAACCGGGTATTGTCGAGTGTATTCATCCCCATCCCATCGCAATTCGCTTCCTCATCATCCGCTTATCCACTTATGCCGCCGTCACCCACCTCGATCCATGCTTCTGGTGCCAAGCCGGAAAGTTAAGTTGTCACTGTGTCAAGGAACAAGACTCGACGTGCCAGAATTCCGATGCGGCCAATGACAAAATTGCCAATCGCACGCGGCTGAGCGGTTCCCATTGCCTCTTCACTATCACTGTGTCAAGGGAGGGGACATGCGGCATAATTCACTCTTCGAGCCATTGGCGACCGTCTGCGAAGTGCATGGTTGGGCTCACGCTCGCAATCAAAAGCTGTCATGTTTCCTTGGCAATGCGATAATAACGCCTCTGGCACCTACTAGTGATCGGCTCATAAACACGCGCTCCGTGATGATCCAAGGCATTGATGAGGCAATGGCCAAGTGACATATTAAAGATGTGGTCCAATAGCTTTAGCGTGTCAAAGATCATCAATCTTGCATTCGGAGCAATTGCAACCGGAAACGAACTATCCACAGTCATACGGGTTTTTCGCCACTGGCGGTTGGCGTTCATCAACTTGAGATCGCATACGGTAAATTATAGCGAACTTGCAGCTGATTGTGCATCTGCAAGTGTGCCTCGTCTTTGTGCCTCGCAACTTTGTGTCCACCACTCAGCCTCTTCGATCTGCTGAACCGCTGATCGATGCGCCTAGGTCGCGCACATCCTTGCCCACGCTTCCCAAGCCTCCACCACTTCAATGCAAGGGCACTATGTACAGAAAAGCTCCGAATCGCTTGCTTTTCACGTTACGATTGATCCGGCATGGCCGCCAGGGCTCGGCGAAACGTTGTCATCAAGTCTTCCGTCTTTTCCAGCCCAACGCTAAATCGGACGAGATCAGCCTCGACTCCAAACGATGCTGCCTGGGAGTGTCTCAGCCTGCTGAACGACAATTTACCAACGGTTTATTACTCACCCAGTCAAGTTCAAGGTAGTGCGCCAAAATGACGTACGGAGAACTACGGACTCATCAGCAGCCCATCCCCCGGGAATAGGATCGCGAGCGGGAAAAAAAATTATCGTTATACCCACCTCAACGTGAAATTAGTACCAAGACTAGGGCCTTTCGCTGTGCTAAGATTGTCAAAGAACGCGACGGCGTCCGAACGAGTGTGGAACGTGGCTGATAGTAAGCCACCGTAGCCGCCATTTGGGGTCCGACATCGATCGTACAACGAGCGAGTGTCACTATACTTTGGGTAATACACCTTTTTGACTAAGCGGCAGACTTCAGCCGCTGTCCGCTCGCGTAAGATTTTGTGACTTTTGGCTCATCTTACCTCTCTCGTGCGCTCTCAGCACTTCACAAATCGCTTCAGCATTAGCGTTGATTCGCTCGATTCGTGTGACGAAGTCACGGCTGTTCCGCTCCAGGAATATTGCATCTTCAGCCCAATAGTTGTCTTCATACGACTGTGACCAAATCCGCTTCAGCTGTGAGTAGTATTGACCTTGCGGGTTTAAAATTGCACTGATCCAATAAGTTAAGATTTGTTAAAAGCTGAGACGAGTCAAGGGGTAAATTACCTCCCACCCATCACATTGCTATCACCGCTAAATACTTTGGTAAGACTGCTGACTACAATGTCGGCATATGGTAATACGTGGACGTTTAGGAAGTTGCCAATCGTCTCATCCACTATTACGCCGAAGTCGTACTTGTCGGCGAGTTGCCTGATTCTAAGGAGATCCGGCGACTTGAGTAGAGGATTGCTAGGAAATTCGGTGAACAAGGCTGCGAATCGCTCTCCCCGCTGAAGTCTTCGCTCCAAGTCGTCAAGGTCAGCAGAGGAACCGAAACCGTAAAATAAGCATCCAGGCCCGAACTTCTCCAGAATTTTTAATGTGTCAATGTACGGGAACCTATCGATTTCAGCATTTCGTCATTGATTCATCAATCTACAGTTGTGGAAAACACGAACCCATAGCATATGCTTTTCAACTCGCCTCTCGCAGCTAGTATAGCTTGATGTGCATTGAATATCGAACTCATGCCTGTCGGGAAGAGGTAAACATCGTCTTCTGAGAATCCCGAAACTTGTCTCGGAGTTGAAGTCTCTCTTTGCATTTCCAAAGCATCTTTCAAATCAACATCAGCTGTCAAAGCACCTGCAATTCTTCTTCGTATAGCCAGTTTTGCCTTGTCAGCAAGAGAAAAGTCTAGGTTTCGCCCAAATCTTTCTTCAACGTATTGAGCTGGATCACGAGTTTCTCCCGAAGCTTTTGACAGGATGTCGCTTCTCCGCGAAACCGCAGAGTTGGACGTTGGACTTGTGGGTCGACCATTGAGGCTGTTTCTATACCGACGAGGTCCTTTGCAGAACAACGCCGCACTCTCAGCTTCAGAGCTTTCCACCAGAAGACCTTCGTCGAACAATTGATGGCAGTACGCCGCTCGTCGGCTTGATACACCGTCCCCAGAGTGTTGCCAGAAAGCCTTCGCGATACTGTAGTTCTCTCCCGGAAACAAAACTGCAAAAATATTCGGGGCTGTCGTCTTCACATCCATGGAGTGCGCACATTGCTCATTTAGAACAAGTTCGATAGTGCGGACCTTGTTTTGATCCAGAGACGGTGCTTTTTGTCGGAAGAAGGCCACGCAGCGGTCCGACACAGTTCTTGAAGGAAGTAATATCGCCCTCTCGTTTTGGCGACCATGCTTGTGGATAATGGCGTCTATAAACCTTTGGATAGCCACATTAATGAAGAATCTAAGGTCTAAGTTCAGCCATCGTCAATGCTACTGAACGTAAACATCTTACCTTGGGTATCCGGTTTTCATCTTACTTAAAACCCACTCCTGACCTTCTTCGTAGGCGACATTGGCGCTCCACGTGGGCAAAGACACACTGACGGCCTGTATGGATTAGAAATTGGACCCTCCCAAACACTGGGATATCAATGGTGACTCACGTGCGCAGTCTGCGGCGGAACTGTCTCTCCAACGTCGAGGTTGACGGCTGTCGCGATAGCGGTCATGGCGATGGATAGAAGCTCTCTATTCGTAGTTTGGAGAAGAATGCGACAATTTCCGCCGTAACTGTAATGTGAAGAAAGTCGAACTTTGCCGCCCTGCAAGTGTAGATTTTGCTCCGACAGCGGAAATCTCCAGATACCCATTACGGTAAGGTTATCGATTACCGTGCAGGCCCCTGTTCGCCAGCAGATGCGCAAAAATTCCAACTGCCCAAATCCCTGCAAAGGCTTTTCTGAAGCTGCCGCAAATTTGCGTTTCCTACACACAACGATATCACAGCATTCTCAATGCTTGAGTCCTACCGAACGGCAAAGCGACGGAAAGTGTCGCACGATGCCACCCGTCACATTCATGGTCAAAAGGCGACGGACACGCTGCGAGAGGAACTGCTGGGACAAGAAAACCAAGATTCAGTTTCAGACGATGACGACAATGACGGCGGCGACGACGTAGATGAGGGCCAGGAACACAATACAAGCTTGAAGGACTTGGAAGAGGATTCGGACACACCAAATGGCGACTCGGAAGAAAGAGGAGGCGGTATACATCGCCGGGATGCCGCAAGAAGAAAATCCACTTTGGATGTCAAACCCAGTAGAAATGACACATTGTCAAGTCGGCACCGAATAGACGGTTTTGAAGGTTCAGCATTCGTTGGAGAAGTCTACAAGTCGAATATATTCAAGCTGCAAGTAGATGAGCTTCTTGCACAAGTCAAGCCACCCACCCAGAGTGCGTCAGCGATCGAGCCGGTTTTGAGAACACTGAAAGGAATAATTGAACAGATACCAGCAAGAGCTCCGCAGGTATTACATGAAGCAGCCCAAAAATTGGCACTGGAAACGAAAGTGAAGACGCCATTCCCCAACCCAAAGCCACCTCATGATGCCAACTACAAACTAGAATATGCTCCCCCAGCGCATATCAACATCACCGGAAGCTATCCTCTCAATACAGGCTCAAGGACAGGAGGGAATCTGGTCCTCGATGTCGTTGTTACTATGCCATCAGCATTGTTCCAAGAAAAGGACTACCTGAATTACAGATACTTTTACAAACGAGCATACTATCTCACATGTCTTGCTGCCGGTATTAGAGATAACAAGACCTTTGAGTTTCAACTGAGCTTCGATTACCTTCACGGAAATTCGTTGCTTCCAATATTAATTGCAGAACCATCACAGGATAGCCTTGATCACAGAGGATACCGTATTGTCATCTTACCTGCTATCGAAGACAACATCTTCCCAACAGCGAAACTTCTGCCATCGAGAAACTGCGTCAGACCAAAACACAACGATACCAGCGCTGAACCAACCAAGCCGCAGCCTACACCATTCTATAACGCATCACTCCGCGTTGATAGTTTGGTAAGCTCGTATCTCAGACTACAGCACAATGCAACCAAGACATGCGATGGATATAGAGACGCTTGCATCCTCGGTCGCATATGGCTTCAGCAGAGAGGCTTCGCCGGTCGCATGCGCTTAGGAGGATTTGGAAACTTCGAATGGGCGGTCATGATTGCATTGCTCTTACAAGGAGGTGGACCAAAAGATACACCAGTTTTTTCGTCGGGCTACAGCAGCTATCAACTGTTCAAAGCTACATTGCAATATCTTTCTTCAAAGGATCTCACCAAGGTACCGGCATTCATTGGAGGCGAACGAGTTGATCTCCCGAAGAGCAACGGCATGCCAGTGTTCTTTGATATCTCCAGAAGTCTCAATGTTCTGTTCAAGATGACGCCGTGGTCATACAAACTTCTCCAACATGAAGCCAGAGTGTCTGTTTCAGCCCTCAACGACACCGTCTTCGACCAGTTTGATTCAACTTTCATCATGAAATTGGATTCATCGTTGATGAAATTCGACTACCTACTGAACCTGCCAATTAATGTTTTGGTGCCTACAAACGAGAAGCAACAAGCTTCCGAAACTCTACTTCATCGATCGCAACAGCTCTTCAATGCTTTGGCTAAAGGTCTAATGGATCGTGTGCATCTGATATCCATTCAGCTGCCGGAAGAAAACAACTGGGATGTGGATGAGGAATCAAACCCTATCGATACAAGTTCAGTCCTCAGTATCGGCTTAGTTGTCGATCCTGTCAAAGCAAATAGAACAGTAGATCATGGCCCCTCTGCTGAAGAACAGAAAGAGGCCGCAGCGTTTAGGCGGTTCTGGGGAGACAAAGCTGAGCTACGACGCTTCAAAGATGGCAGTATCTTAGAATGCCTCGTGTGGGAACACAAAGACGGTCATCGATCAGTATTAGAGCAAGTTATATTATACCTCTTGGAGAAGCATATCGATCAAGAGGTGGCACAGAAGGCTAGGTTCATCGGAAATCAGCATTATCTGGTGTTGGGCCAGAAAACTCTTGGGAAACAAAACGGACTCGCTCCGTTCCAGACGCTGATGTCGGCATTCCAGAGCCTTGAAGGAGATATCCGTGGACTTGATGGTCTGCCATTGCAAATTCGCCAGCTTCAAGCGAGTTCTCCTCAATTATCCTATTCGTCCGTCCAGGCTCCGTTGCAGGCTGGGTACTTGCTGATGGACAAGCCTGCAGACGTTATCCTCCAGTTTGAAGGATCAACACGTTGGCCAGACGATTTAAAAGCGATACAACGAACTAAAATTGCTTTTCTTTTGAAACTGGCGGATCTGCTATCAACTTCAGTTAAGGAGCTACATGCGCGAGTAGGTCTTGAGAACGACGGTAATTCTACGCTGAATCAAGGCTTCCTTGACATTGTATACAACAGCGGTGCAAGCTTCAGACTTCGAATCCACCACGACCGTGAAGCAACACTACTCGAGCGTCGTATGTCACTCAAAACGCTCAACTCCGCCGAAAAAGCCGACGCCTCCTCAGCACTCGCAGCCTACAAACGAGTCTTCCTCAAAGAACCAGCACATACTCAAGCCATCCAGATTCTCTGCACCCGCCACGCCATGCTATCTCCATCGATCAGACTCGTAAAGAAGTGGTTCTCCTCGCACCTGCTCAGCCCGCACTTCCACCCGTCACTCATCGAGCTCTTCGCGGCGCGCACGTTCACAAACCCGTACCCCTGGGCCGCGCCATCGAGCCCAACGACCGCACTGCTGCGCACGCTGGCCTTCCTCGCGCGCTGGGACTGGCGCACCGAGCCGTGGCTCGTCGACGTGTCGGCGGAGGGCGACGCGCTGCGCGAAGCTGACGTCGCGGCGATGACCACGCGCTTCACGGCCTGGCGCAAGATCGACCCGGCCCTCAACAGGGTTGCGCTGTTCGTCGCCAGCGGCGCCGACCGCGACGGCACCGCCTGGTCGGATGGCGCGCGCCCGCCGAAGGTCGTGGCTACACGCTTGACCGCGCTCGCGAGGGCCGCCGTCGCCGAGGTCAAGAGTGCGGGCCCGGAGCTCGATTTTGCGACACTCTTTGCGTCGGGCTTGGGCGACTACGACTTTTGCGTCTTTCTGGATAGGAAGGTCGTTGGGCGCAACAGGGCCGGCCAGAAGAAGACTGCGTTCAAGAACTTGGAGCTTCAGATTGACGACGAGCAGGTGGAAGCCGTGGGGTACGATCCTGTCGAACTCTTCATTCGCGACTTAGAGGATATCTATGGTGATGCCATGGTCTTGTTCTACGATGAAGATGGTGGTGATGTCATTGCCGGGCTCTGGGATCCCCAGACGGAGATGCGGGCCTGGAAATTGAAGCTTGGATACTCAACGATTCCTGTCGTTGCAGCACAGAAAGGAGCTAGTGAAGACGGTGAGAAACAGGTTGACGTACAGATAAACAAAGCAGCAATCTTGAACGAGATTGCAAGACTTGGTGGAGATATGGTGGTGAAGATCGATGTCAAGAAATCGTAGCTTATGAATCGAAATACGGATGAGAATTCAGTCTCAACTTCAGACTACTCTACAATATCACATTGGCAGACTAGTGAACTTCTACAGATGTTGCAGTAACACGACAGAAGAATTAACAAAAGCGTGAAAGCTTCGAGTCGTTTGCATGACTGGATCTGTTTGATCCACTTCCATACAGCCCGGGCCAACGTTTTCCTTTATCGTACACCCATCGTTCTCTCCATCCCACGCCTTGGTACTGAATGTCAAATGACTTTATCGGATTGGAGCGTCTCTTCCAGATCAATTCAAATGGAGGGATCGGTTGCATAACCTATAAGAGTGCCAACGTCTCAAGCGTCCGTTCTCCCTATGAATGATTTCGAGCCACTTTTCTGTTCCACACGCCCCGCAGTCGTGCTAGTCAATCGACAGGCTCATCGGTCAGAGGAACATATTGGACGCCATAGAGCTTCTCACGCTTGACTGTCCCGTCTTCTTGCTTATCTACAACGTAGATGTGTTGCATATAGCCTTCTTCAACGGGCACAAATAGTCTTCAGTGCATTAGCATACCAATTGAATCAGTTGGGAATGCTTTCCTTACCTCCCAGGAGCTTTGAGTTGTTTCTCCAAAGCCTCGTGATGCTCGGCTGCAGCAGCGCCAACGTGTATCGCATCGAAGGGCGCTCCTTCTGGCCAACCCTTGCGTCCATCCCCCTTAACAAACTCTACCACACCGCTCTCAAGCAGCTCCTCTCCTTCTTTACTCTTTGCCATATTCGCCTTTGCCACATCCACTAGTGCCTGGATATGCTCGATGCCAATGACTTTGCCACCAGGCTTAACTAGCTCGGCGAACACATGAGTTAGGTAGCCGGAACCGGAGCCGACGTCGAGCACTGTGGAGCCGGGTTCGAGGTGTTTAAGCAACGATTCGCAAGCAGAAGCATGCATATGCGGCGCAGAGATGGTGGCTCGATGTCCAATGGGTTGCGGCGAATCCTCATATGGGAATGAGGGCGCGTAGTTGCCACGATCAACCTGCGAAACCACGTATAGTCAGTCCAAACTGCACATTTAGATAATCAGATACATCGACCGAGTTTAGGAGCAAAATTTTAACGACTTGCTTACCGCGAGCATGGCCAATCTAACCCGATCACTTTTGAATACACCATGCCGCTGTAGGTTATTCACTAGATCCGCATTTGTTCGACCAGAGCTGCGCCATGCCATTGTGGACAGATTTTGGACAGGTTGGTCCAATGTAAAACGACGGGCAAACTTGAGTATGAGCACAGTAAATAATAACAAAAGGAGAAGGCGGAAAGTGAGTCTGAGTTTCTTGGTAGCCGTAGTCGAGGACAGTTAATCAGTGGGAAGGCAAGACCGCAGATATTAATGAAATTGGATAGTAGATGTGTTCAGAGCAAGATTACGTATGGAAGGAAGCTTTTGGTCTCATATAAATTGATTTCACACGCTCGTGTGATGCAAATGGGTGCTAAAATGTCAAATCGAAGATTTGAAGATGAAAGACGTAAGGTGAGGTCACAGGCTTTCGCGGGGTTTTTCGGAACATCCCACCAAGCCCAATCGAACCACCACATGAACCGCTCTGTACGTGACATCACCTTGAGGATGGAGACTTCTGTAAATTTTGATGGACTAAATGCTACTGAGGTGCATGTGTCTGCATATGGATGCATCTGTGTGATCTGGAAGGTGTATACAACACCGAATGCATCTTGAGCTAGGTGTTAATCGGTGTGGTCCCGCAAATGCCAACTGCAGTCACGTAGCACTGGTTCTTTCGCTTTGAAACTGTATGTTGTCCGCGGCACACCTCTGACTGTTTTCGTCTTCCACGGTACTTGATGACTTATTGCTCCTGGACTTAACCGATTCGGTTCGTTGCTTTCTATTACGTCCATGATCCGGGAGTGCTGGCTGAGAGCGCTGCCGTCTGAACAATGAGTTTAAACCGTCCCGAGCGGCCCGACCCGCACCTAACAGCCGTCGTCAGACTTCCTCAGCCGTCTGCTCCGCGGCACGCCTGTTGATCCTAACAGCCGAGCAAGATGCAGACGAACAAACCTTGGTAGAATGAAGCTGCAGACATCTCAAACCTCTAAAGGAACTGATGTACCCGAATTCCAAAACCTTAACATCCAAAACGGGCGAACAACTCTCCAACTAGGCCACGATAGGTCTGGTAATCACGTCCACGAAACCCAGTTGGCATGGATTCCGCTGGAAGAGAGCCTTCCAGCTCGAAGGAGGTGGCTGGCAAACCACATTGTGAGATAATCGAGCCATGGGTCTTCAGGGAGTGTAGATGGCAAGCCGCGTACAAATGGCTGACCGGGACTACTGCATCCCATCTCCATCGGATCAAAGACTCAAAGATCTCACCATTCTCCTGCTTGAAGCTCTCTATCCAGCCAGATTCTGTACGCAGTCTCTTCAACACAGCCATCGTCCTCAGGGCTTCAAGCAACAATCATTACATCCTAAAAGTCTCTTCCTCCCCGAACACCTTTTCATTCCAAGCTCTTTTCTTTAAAAAGATTCGGAATGTCGACCACCTCTTCCTCCTCCACTTCAACCTTTACCAGCGATGACTCGGATTCAGCAGAGTCATTCGCTCCAGAATCACCACGCCGGCACCTGGACTTGAACTGGCGACAACAGGGAACTGGCCTCCTAGAAGACAACCGGGCGGTCTCAGCATCCTCAATAGATGCTCAACCGACAACACCCAGGAAGTCACGCCTCCCGAAGATCACCGAGCCTGGGGCTTTCGTCCTGATCCCGCGTAGGAGGGATGTTGCCGCCAGCTCCATTATCCACAGCCATAGCGACTTTTCGGCGTGTGGAAGTGGTACTGATGAGCGGGGGTTTGGGCATCCAGCCCTCATAGTCAGCATCTCCAGGGGCATTGCCACCTGCTTCCAGGTGACGACTTTTGGTGGCCAGCCAAGAGACGTGAAGTACCACCTGGGTGAAGGAGCCAGAAGCCGTGCCGCCCGATACATCGAAATCGCTGGATCCGACCAGCACAAACGCCACTCGGACCCAAGGGATGAACACGGCATCCCAATCGTCAGACTCCCGGGCCTCACCAGCATGATTTCAGGCCCAAGTTACATCAACATCGACTCAAGCTTCGACATTGAGCTTGAAAACCTCCACGCGTACGGAAACAGTACGCACTCACTAGCGGACGGCGAGCTCGCCAGAATCCAGGCCTACCAGGCCAAGCTCATCGCAAAGGGCTTGGTCGAACGCAAGGATAGGATCCCGGACGCCCAATGTCGGCCCTGCCAGCATGTGCGGCGTTCACCACACCGGGAATCCGAAAGACTAAGACAAATCCAAAGCAAAACCAGCTGGAGATGAGCCCCTGGAAGCCGAGAAGGAGGTTCAACGCAATTTCGATTTTGATGACCTGGTGGACGACGTGGATCCATTCTATGAGGTATTGTCGGGGGAAAGGATGCTGGAGATGTGTAAGATCGAGCCTATGCTTTTGGAAGATCAGAATGTGGAGGAGCTCCAGGGAGCATGGTTGGAGATTACGTTTAGCCCCAAGCGGCGGTATCGTTGGCGCCTACTGTCTGCTGTGTGTGGCTTTTCGGAGGGAAGGAAATGCAGTCTTCAAACTCCCACGCCCTCTTTCGTAGTATATTCTGTTCAATGCATCTTTGAGCCAATGTTGTCAGATTTCCTCTTGGACTTACAGCAGCCTGTCGTGTGTAAATGCTCTATGGCGTACTTAGCCTCCACTATTACGAGCAGCTTGCTTCAGGGCCTCTTTCCGGCCATCTCTCCACTTCTTGTGCAAGTCCTCGATTTTCCCACCGAGCATCATCACAGCCTTCGGCTCCAGCAAAACAGTGCTCCGTGCTACTGTAACGTCTCTGAGAACCATCTTTGTACCGATATTCATTCCGATCCCAATGCCATCTACACTAGAAAGCTCAAATCCATAGACACACGTGCCCTGAGAATCTTGAAGTAGAAGCTTATGCGGGCCGACGCTGTCCTTGAATTCCGCTTCGTCTTCCTCACCCGCCGTGACACGAACGATCTCTTTGCCCTTAGTCTTCTCTCCCTTCTCCTCGGACTCGATTGCTTCCACTTGGCTCCAGCGGCTACGTCCAATATCCTCCACGTCAAGCACCTGAACAACAATTGGTCCTTGGATCACACGTTGCTGGATTTCTGCGTTAAGGATGTCTGGAGGAAACGATGACCCGGGGCTGTTTTGGAGAGTGCTTGTTATATCTGTATTGATCAGACGGAAGAGAGCTGTTTGTTTGAGAGCTGGTAGCGGTACTGAGGACTTTTGGTTGCTGAGAAAATTATTTAACCAGGTTTGAGTTGGCTGCAGTCCTTTACTTTGGAGATGCGTTATGATCTCCTGGTTCATTTGAAATTTAATTCTCTGCTGCATTTGCTGAATTTAAGCTCCATGTAGTAGCTTTCAAAGAAGATGAACGTTCATGATTCTGGGCCGTTCAGAAAGCACGAGATCTCGCGTCGCGTTCGACTCGGAGCTTCACGACGCTAGACGTATGAGTAGAGTAGCGCGCGGGGAAGCCTAAAGTTACTGACGACATTCCGCCCCCAGCAATCACAAATATCTCTCTCCGTTTCAAAGGCACCGGCATGTGCACCAAGATATCATGAGCAGCCCAGCCAAAAAACGGAAGAGAAATGATCACAAGCCCACCGAACAGCCCGTCCGAGGACTGGACTATTTTTTCGCGAAACAGAAAGAGCTCGAGAGAACTAAGAGCGAAAATGCGCTGCAAGCCAGCAATACACAGACGCCTGAAGTCGCAAATGGGGACAATGAATATACCTTGACCGACGAGGAACTCGCTCGAAAGCTACAGTCAGAATGGGCTGATGAGGACCAGAAAATCCAAGCTTCCCAGGATAGTGCTAATCCCGAAACCTCAACTGGGCGTATACTGCTTGCCTCCCAAGAACCGGTGGAAGACGACGAAGTTGAGCAAAGCGATGATCGCAATGATGATCTGGGATCAAAGGAAGATGATACTGGGAGATTGACGAACACTCTTGCCTTACAGTCAACGGCTCTCGACGAAGACACCATCACAGCGAACATACCATTTGACGAAAGCCCTCTTACCTTCGAGCCAAGTCGATATATCTCAGATCTCCGCAGACATTGGGCTGCGGATGGTGGACATACAAGCTATGCGCTTTTGACCAGATGCTTCGTTTTGATCAACAGTACTCAGAGTCGTATTAAGATTGTGGATACGATGGTAAATTTGCTTCGGACAATTATCGAGGCTGACCCCAACTCACTATTACCAGCAGTAAGGACATCTCCCTCTCGTGTGATGTATTCGCGCTGACCTTTCTATTAGGTTTGGCTAGCTACAAATTCCATATCACCTCCTTACATCGACCTGGAACTCGGCCTCGGCGGATCCGCGATCACAAAAGCGCTCAAGAAAGTGTGTGGCCTAGATAATACCAGATTGAGGACTTTATACAATAAATATGGCGATGCCGGAGATGTTGCGTTTGAGGCAAAGAAACGGCAGTCATTTACACTCCGGAAGCCCCAGCCTCTTACCATAAAAGGAGTATTCGACTCACTCGTCAAGATTGCAAACAGCAAAGGCCATGGAAGTCAAGAGGTTAAGCAGCGCGTCGTTGAGCGCCTGTTACAAGACGCCAGAGGTGCGGAAGAAAGTCGCTATATCGTTCGTACTCTGGTGCAGCACCTACGCATAGGTGCTGTCAAAACCACCATGCTCATTGCCCTCTCCCGCGCATTTCTACTTTCACGCCCACAGTCCTCTACTCTTCCGATCCGCTCCCAACGTGAGCTTTCGAAGTTGAAGAAAGAGGAGTTGACGGAGATATGGCACAGATCGGAAGAAATTTTGAAAGCATGCTTTGCGAGACGGCCGAACTACAACGACCTCATTCCAGCCTTGCTTGAAATTGGAGTCTCCGACGAGTTGCTTGCTCGATGCGGTTTGGCACTACACATTCCTCTCCGACCGATGCTGGGAAGTATCACCCGCGACCTCGGTGAAATGCTCACGAAACTACAAGGACGAGATTTCAGCTGCGAGTTCAAATACGATGGGCAGCGAGCTCAAGTCCATTGTGATGCCAAAGGAAAGGTTAGCATATTTTCACGACACCTGGAGGTAATGACAGAGAAGTATCCCGACCTCGTGGCCTTAGTGCCACAAATTCGCGGCGAAGGCGTTAGCAGCTTCATTCTAGAAGGCGAAGTCGTCGCCATCGACAGAGAGACAGGGGAGCTCAAGCCATTTCAGACTCTGTCCAACAGAGCCAGAAAGGATGTTGTAATCCACAGCGTTAAGATTGACGTATGTCTCTTTGCATTTGATCTGATGTTTCTCAACGGCGCCGAATTGTGCGACAGACCTTTCAGAGAACGGCGAAACCTGCTCAGGAGTTTATTCATTGAGATACCACATCATTTCACATGGGTCAAGAGTCTGGATGCAACATCTGCAGATTCAGAAGTTGTTCTCGAGTTCTTCAAAACTGCCACGGACGTCAAATGCGAAGGTATCATGGTGAAGTTGTTGGATAATCCAGCAGAACTAGAAGCAAGCGTCGACAATGCAGTACCCTCCACCCCAACCACTCCCAAGAAATCTCCTAAGAAAAGTTCCAAAGCGAAATCGAAAGCCGCAGCAGCCGAAGACGAACAAAGTGAGAGCGCCAAGGGCACACGCCGTAAACCCCTTCTATCGACGTACGAGCCAGACAAGCGCCTTGACTCGTGGCTCAAAGTCAAGAAGGACTACAACACATCTGCCGACACCATTGACCTGATTCCCGTAGCAGGCTGGCACGGCATGGGCCGCAAATCGAAGTGGTGGTCGCCGATCTTGCTGGCAGCGCGCAACCCGGAAACCGGCACGCTCGTCGCCGTCACAAAGTGCATCTCGGGCTTTAGTGACGAGTTCTACAAGGCCAACCGCGCCAAGTACGACCCCGACTCCGGCCTGAACGTGATTTCAAGGCCCAGCTACGTCGAGTACAGCGGTGAGCCCGAAGTGTGGTTCGAGCCGCAGGAAGTCTGGGAGATGGCCTTTGCCGACATCACGCTGAGTCCGACGTATACCGCTGCGATCGGCCTGGTAAGCGAGGAACGAGGTTTGAGTCTGCGATTTCCGAGATTTTTGAAGGTGAGGGAGGATAAGAGCATTGAAGAGGCGAGTACGGACGAGTTCCTAGCCAATTTGTATAGAAAGCAGCTAGATAGGGCGCCAGTTGAGGAGAAAAACGTTGGAAATGATGACGTAGAAATGGAGGAATGAATTCTATATGATTACTAGCAAGCGATCTCGCTGCGTCTTTGGGTATCAAGTGGTGAGTAGTAGATATATATACACTTAAGTCGTGCCGTTGAGAGACCGCTTCTCGGTACTCTCCTCGTAGCATTGTACCCTGTCTCCCACCTGGAAGTCTTCCCACTCGCTGAAACCCATACCACACTCTGTGTCCTTCCTCATTTCTATGACATCCTTCTTCACACTCTTCAGCGAGCTCACGTTACCATCGTAGATGGTCTTTCCACTCCTAACGACGCGGGCCTTGCTGCCGAGACGTATAACACCATTACGCACCTTGCAGCCCGCGATTTTCATCTTCTTCCGTCCAGAAATCGAGATACTGAACGTCTGTGCAATTTCGGCCTCACCGGTGACCGACTGTATAATCTTGTCAGGCAGCTTCTCGCTCAGCATGTCCGTCACCTGTTCAACAACCCGGTAGATGATACTCTGGTCCACAATCCGAACGCCCTCCCTTGCTGCCAGCTGCATAATGGATGGGTCAACTCTGGTGTTGAAAGCGATGATGTGACCTTCTGCGACCGATGCATGTTCGACATCGAACTCTGACACCGCTCCAACTCCTGAGCGAAGGATTTTTGTGCGGACCTCATTGTTCCCAATGGCGGAGATAGAATTAACCACAGCTTCGGCGGATCCAGCAACATCAGCTTTAACAATGAAGGGAACTTCAGTGGTAACTGGTGAAGCTTCTTCCTCAGCGGTCTTGGATTCCTCTTCTCCGTACACATCCCACGCTCCCAGTTTCTTCGCCCTCTCCTCAGCTTCCTCCTTGTGTCGCTGTTCCTGCTTGATTTTACGAATAGCATTAATGGCTTCCATGTCGTCCGAAAGCTTCTTTCTCTCCACGATCGACTCTCGGTATTTGACCACATCGCCCGCCTTCTCCTCACTGGGAGCCTGCAACACCTCGTCGCCGGCACCAGGCTCACCTCTCCATCCGTCCACCTCGACGGGCGTCCCAGGGCCAGCCTCCTCAACGGCCACGCCAAACTCATTCCGCAGCGTGCGCACCCTCGCCCACGCCGTCCCCGCAACAATCACATCACCCACCCTCAACGTCCCCCTCCTCACGAGCACCGTCGCCGCGCGCCCCGACCTCTTCGTGCAGGCCTCGAGCACCCAGCCCTCGACCACGCCGTCAACAGGCGCCCTCTTCTCGAGGACCTCTGCGAGCGCCACGACCGCGTCCTCGAGCGCGCGCATGCCCGCGCCGGTCTTGCCCGACACGGCGACGGCCTGGACGTCGCCGCCGAAGTCCTCGACGTCGACGCCGAGGCGCGCGAGGTCGGCCTTGACGCGGGCCGGGTCGGCGTCGGGCTTGTCGGCCTTCGTGACGGCCACGACCAGCGGCACGCCTGCGCCGCGCGCGTGCGCCACCGCCTCCGCCGTCTGCGGCTTCACGCTGTCGTCGGCGGCGACCGCGAGCACCACGATGTCCGTCACGGCCGCGCCGCGCCGCCGCATCGCTAGGAAGGCCGCGTGCCCGGGCGTGTCCAGGAACGTGATTGTCTTGCCTGCGTGGTGCGGCAGCGGCACCACGAACGCCCCGATGTGCTGCGTTATGCCGCCGTGTTCGCTGGCTGCGATGGAGGACTGGCGCAGGTGGTCCAGCAGTGTTGTTTTGCCGTGGTCGACGTGGCCCATTATCGTGACGACTGGGGGTCGTGGTGGCAGAGAGGAGAGGTCGGCTGGGAGCGGCGCTGCGTGGAGATCCTCCTCTTGGGCTCGTGACTGCGATTGCGACGTGGGCTCGAAACCGAGTTCCATCGCAATGAGGGAGGCATTCTCGGCGTTCAGCACGTGATCGTACGCGACATCCGAATAGCCCATACTGGTCATCTTCCTGGCTAAGCTCTCCCCCCTAATCTTGAGCAGGACGGCAAGATTAGCCACGCTGATATGTTCGGGCAGGGAGACGTGTGGGGCAGCCTCTCTTGCCTGAGCTGCTGCCTCTTTGGCTTTGATCCTCTGTCTTTGCAATTTGCGTTGTCGTTTAGCCTCGATTCGCTCATAGTCAACATCATCAAAGCCCTCGTCTCGGCTGCTTTGTCGGTTCATCTGACGTTCTCGATTTCGATCCCATCCGCGCCGTTCTTCTTGTTCCTCACCACCTTCCCATCTCGATGCACGATTATGCGACCGTCGTTCCCTCCTTCGTACTTCTTCTAACCTCGAAGGTGCGAATCCAACATTCGTTGCCTCTACAGTTGCAGGTTCAGGTCTTTGATACTTTGCTCCAAGATTGTCCCTCGAAGGTCTCGATGCAGAGAATTCTTCCGATTCTGGTTGAAACCGCGGCTTTGTAGTTGTCCACTGAACTTTTCGACTGCGCTGAGGGCATTGATCTGCTGTATGGCCTTTTTCTTTGCAGATATAACAGGTGCGCGCAGCTGGTGCGCCGAAGCTTACGAAGGCACCGTCACCTGACTGTACGCGTCGGATAAGAGGTCTTTCCGTTTCTTGATCTACCTGAGGTATTGAAGAAGGTGGAGAGTGGACTTGAGCTCTGCGAACGCCTTGCCACTTCCAACCTGCGGATATCTTAGGATTGAATTGAGATTGAGTATCACTCCGACGGGTGCCTGAGGACTCTTGATCCTGGACTTGAACCCGAAATTGTGATCTAGTTGTATATGTTTCTTCAGGCCGTCCCACACGATATCTTTGCCCATTGGTTGTTCGGTCATGCCATCTCGCTACAACGGCGAGTGGGTTCGAGTTCGCAGAAGGCGTAGTGAAAGGTGATTCTCCGTCATCGTCAACTTTTCTGGAAGCAACAGCGCCTGCAAATTGAGATGTCTGGCGAGATGACGAGATCCATCTTCTGGCGTGAGAAGGCGTTCTTTGGTTCGAGGGCCTAGAAAGCAATCGGAAGACGCAAAAGAGACATAGGTCCTGGCGCGGAACAGCCTGCATATCCGAATTAGGATGTTTCGAGATCAATGAGACAATAATTTACCTTCAATGGCCCGCTCGGAGGCATGTCCGGGATTGACTGATGGAGGAGTACCTGTTGAGTTCATCTCGGAAAACTTTGGTGATACTGCATGCAATGCCAAGAAAAGGGTTCTGCAGTCCGTCAGCCCGCATAGAGTAGACGTCCGCTGTTTGGAGGCCGATGAGCTCGACCACTTCGGAGGCCGAATAAATTAAAAGTACGGTCCGGCAAGAGATGATTCTTAAAATTTTTATGTACAGAGGAATGTGAACTAGGTTGAAGATATCCGTTTTGCGATTGGTCGTGCTCTTTTGCTCCATCTTTGCTCGGCAATGCATCGGAAGTCGATGGAAGGACAACAATGCAAACCGCGATCAAATGAAAGTTGATCTTCTAGAGACATCATGCTCAATACCCTGAACATCAGCAATTGCATTGACCACAGAGCAACGAATTGAGACAAGTTCGAACAATCCACGAAATCCCAAATCGTCAAGAGCTGTTAGAATTCGGACAGGTGAAACAAACACGGACCATCCTTCCCTTCACAGCACATCGCTCACTCCGTATCAAGCTCTGCTCTTCGCACCCCTGAAAGCCGTCACCACAGCAATTGTACTCTCCATGGCGCCCACGACCTCTCCGCTGCTCCGCCTGCCGCAAGAGCTGCGACTGGAGATATGGGAGCTGCTGCTGTCGCCGGCGTCGAGGCAAAGCTCGGGTCACGCGATTACGACCATCACGCGCAAGTGCGTCTGCTCCACGGGGCCGGCCTGCACTCACGGCTGCGACGAGATCGACGGCGCCTGCAGCGCCCAGAGCTTTCACATGCTAAATTCGCGCGAGCACCTCGCGCCGCAGCTGCTGCGCGTCAGCCGCCAGGTGCGCGACGAGGCGCTCCCGAGCCTGTACGGGCGACGCATGTTCGAGGCCAAAGGAAGCCGGGCGAGAAGCAGCAGCGCGGAGGGCGAGGAACTCACGGAGGGCGTGGTCGACGCGCACGACGAGCACCGGCTTTCCATGCAGCACTCCTGGTTCCTCTTGGATCGGTGGCTGGAGCGATTGAGCGAGCGGGCGCGCCGCTGCGTGCGTGCCATCGCGCTGCCCATGTTCCTGAGCTGCCGCGAGGTGTGCGGCGCGCGCGCTGCGTTCTACTCGATTAGCTCCCGCCTGGCCTGCCTGCACCGCGTGAACCTGCAGCTTTGCCCGAGCCGGCTGCCCTGGAGCTGGTTCCGCAGAGATCGAGTGCTAGATCGGAGCGATGGAGCGTCAGACTGGAGCGATGGGGAGTTCTGGCTGGGGCCCATCATGGCATTTGCGCACGCATCCATCGACATCTCCGCTGTTGATTTGCTAGGCCTCGGCGATGACGAGTTTGGCAAGATCAAGACCGTACTCGAGATTGACGCGTGGCGGCAACTATTGCCTTTGCGAACTACGCGCGATTCTCGGAGAATTAGACGCATACAGCGGGCCTTGGAAGTCCTGGAGTATTCGGACGTAGAAGGACTACGGGAGGATTATCTCACCGACATGCTCTCGATTGATGACAACATCAACTGATCCGTTCTTCGGACAAATCAAGGACAAGAGAATTGCAAGATACGTTGAATTCGCATCAATGATGAAGAGACGTTCCTTGCATCACGAGGCTGCCGCGGAGTACATTCAATCCGGCCATGGTTACGGCCAACAATCAACCGACGTTTTCGTCCTGGACAGTTGCCACGCACGTGTCAACGCTTTCGCAAGCCGAAACTTGACCGGTCCGTAGATGGAGCCGTGATATCAATCTGCGGCCCGTGGACGCAGCGGCGATTAAAAGGTGGCGAAAGGCTTTGTCAATCGAAAACGAAATGAGACTATTGGCCCGCCGTATAGATTTAAGAAACGATTACATTACTGACCCCAATTTCTCCTTTACACCGACAGCTGGTTGCACAACAACGACACCTCGTGATGTGTTCACGCTATGGCAATTCGTCCGCGGCAATGAAATACGACGTGGACGGCTATGAAGGAATCTCCGAGGTCTATTGGACCGATCCGTTCTGAGCACCATGAAGCCATCACACCTTTTTGATGCGGCAGCCTTGTGGAAATTGAGTTGATGAATGGGTATTGTTTTTAGAAGTTATGTGACTTCGCGAAGAGCCATATGCTGCGCCATCCTGATACCGCTATGCCAGTCACGTGGGAGAATGGCGATGGTTTATGCTCGCTTTATTTGGAATATTGTCATGTGAAAGAAGAAAGGAAACATGGGACCGAAAGAGGCAGACACTGTGATCCAATGGATGGTGTAAAGTTTTTGATGATGCCTGAAGTGGGCGAAAGCTGCGCCGTGCTAAGAATGCCATTATTCGCAACTCTACACTGTGGTTGGCGTGTCCTACTTCCCTCACAGCCTGTAACAAGTGCCCGCGATTTCAGCCTGTGAAACGTGAAAATACGAGTCTTTGGCCGTGAGGCAGGAAGCAATGCGCTCACGGAGACGCATTCTGACACGGTACCCAATGGGATGGTGTGCACCGGAATAGCAGCGAAGGAGCGCATTTGCAACAGCTGGTCCCATCGGAGCTGGCTGTAAACGACTGCAACACCCGCGTGGAATTGTTTTTTTGTCTGGTCTAATGCGGCGAACCCGCGCATGATGTGCGTTTTCGATAGGGCTGTTTTGCAATCGGCGCCGACCATAGGGCCTACAGGGCAGTGCAACGGCGAAAAAGCACGAAAGCACGAAGCCCCCTCACTCTCCCTGAATAAGCATCCCACACTCCGGCACTCTGGTAGTGGCCGACGCAGGGAGTCCGACAATTTAGGAAGCTTGACTGCAACCGGAAGGCGAGCATGGCCAATTGCGCCAGAGCAGTAACCGCCCGTTCGCCAACCCGTCGCATTGTTAAGCCACCAGCCAAAGACAAGAATGAAATGTCCTGCAGCACGCAGACCCGACAGCTGCAATGAATAAGCACCACCGGCGTTTTCGTATGTTTGGTGTGGCCCGGGAGCATCAAGCTTCTTCGCCGCCCTCCGCTATCTTTGAGACAACCGACTTCCCTGGAGCTGTTGGAGGGCGGGAGATTTTGAATGAATGGCCCTGCGAGAAGGGGGTGTTCGACCCACAGGCTACAGCACACACCTCGCCTTCGCCTCCGCCCAGAGCCAGGGTACGAGTCTATACGAGGCATAGCGGCGATCAGGATCCATCTATAGCATCCGAACCAGGTACGAGGGCAGGAAGAGACACTGGTGCCCGGTCACCCGCTTCCTTTCCCATGGCGGTAGGTTGTCACTTGTCTGGCTAATTTCCACGCTCCCGACTATGAGAAAAACTTGTGAGAGAAAAAAGCACGTGTTGGTATCTGTCAATACAGAGCTGTGTTGCCTCTACCTTTCCTAAATCTAGCCTTTACTTAGTCAAACATTGGTAGGAACGGTGTCCATCCCGAGACTCCGCAGAACTGCCCAGGTCGTCTCTGCATGCGAAGAATTTGCGGAATTTGCAGAATTTGCAGCATGTAGAGAGTATCGCAATACAAATGCCAGGCTCGCGCGTGCAATCCATTTCGATGCCACGCAGGCTCAATGAGTCCAAAATCAAGATCCCAGATCCCCACGATGAACGCTCAAGTATGTTCCCGCCGCGCCTTGCCCTATGCAGTACAAAATTATACCTTTAAGTTTCCCTTCGTAAGGATCGTGAGTTCGTCAACGCTGCTGTTTTCCATTTGCGACGTGAGCTAGTCATCGCCGCTAGCGAAAGCCATCAGTTTGTGTTCGCCCGTTGCAGCGACACACGTCGTGAGGCCTTGAGATGAATCCTCTTGACATGATCTCTCTGGTAGCAATGTCAGGGCGCAATTCAAATTGATGATTGTCTCGCAAAATTTTACGTACCATGTTGTCAACGCGACTGAATACTCGCTCGCATCCGTGCCACTCGCAAACAACGGTTGGGTTGTGCTTGGCCTCGTGCCTGGCAAGATCTTTCTTGCTAGAAAACCCGCCTCCGCTGGATTGCGTGCAGTTGGGATATCGGCAGAAGAATGATTTGGTATGTCTCTTGTGGTGTTTCCTGAGATCGCAGCCCCTGGTGAAAACGGCTTTGGAGGTGCATCCGGGATACGCGCAACTCCACGTTCCAGAAGGGTGGTTTTGGTAGCCGTAAGTCTTCAGGTCGGTGTTTCCGGGTGACGATGCTCTCGAGGGGTTGGAGTCACGGGAGATGTCTGAACTGGAAGGTGGTCCAAAGGGCGCTGAAGTGAAGGTTGGCATCGGTGGCTGTTGCTCTTGACCTAGACCCAGATCATACTGAAGGGTGACCGGTACGGTTTGGGCAGGACTGATAGTGGAAGACGAGATGGCATCAAAGTTGCACTGATCCGGACCGACCGATAAAGGCGGACTCGGCCAGTAGGTGGTTTGAGTGGCCGGTGCCGTGGTGAGGAATTCGAAGTGCTGCGGTTGCGAATACATGCCCAGAGGCATGGTGGGAGCGATTGAAAATGGTACGGCGTTGGCATGAGCAGAAATCATGGGATAGCTGTAATGCCTTTGCTGGTAGGCGTGCACGTAGTTCGAGGCGAGCCCATCGTCTTGAGCGGGAAAGAGAGTGTCCGGTTCGGACGTGGTTGATCGTGGTACGCTCGTGGCCATGGTTTACGGTGGCATTCGAGCGCGGCAGGATGAATTAATAACACGGTTGCGCGACGGTTTCAGCTGGATGTCGAGCTTTCATATAGCAGTCGCTAGCGGGGAAGGCAAGTGGCGCAACGGAAGAATCAGTCGACAGGAGAAAGCGAGTGACAAGACCACATCTGGTGGAGTGATCTTTGCGAAGAGCGCTCGATTAAACGTTTGGACCATGCCCAGGCAGAGGTGGAAGCCGCAGCGGGAATGAGCGACTTCATAAGGCTGAGGTGTGGTTGCTGTAGAGTGGCGGAGTACATGCACCTGGCGGCCATGATTGGGCCTGGGGCTGGCGTTTCTGCCCCCCTGGTCGGCAGAGCCAGAATCAAATTAGAAGCGCGATGAAACCGATTTTAGCCTGGCAAGTGCGGGCTGGGGGGCTTAGTGCGCCCAGAGGGTTGTACTTGCTGGCATCGCCCAATCCGACACACCTTCCAACAGCGCCCGGCTCAACCCATTGGCCTCAGCGCCTGTCCGAACACTGTTAAACGGCCGGCCGGAGGGCTTTCTCCACCCAAGGTGTACGTGCGGACAATACGAGAAAAGAACGTTTCAACTTAAAACTTCCGGCCAAACGGCTCTCGCCGCGTTCTGCCCGCCCTCTACGGCCGAGGATCGAGCTGAGCAACTGCCAAGTCGACAACTCATCTCGTGGTGTGCGCGATATGGGGGTTCCGAGCGTTCGCTGCTCCTTTGCAACGCTTGCAGTCATGGGGCGTGGGAAAGGTGACCGGTCACCCGGACGCACCGCAAGCACTTCACTGGAGCACATCCCATGTTTTGCAAACCAGAGCTGAGCTTAGCTTTTGAGCGAATTTCTCGAGTCGGAGAAGTCCTGCGAGACCAAGGCGAAAATCTTCATAGAAATCGCGACGTCCGAGGAAAGTGAAGGCCACGAGGATCGAAAGGCTCTGCGACGGGAAGTCATCTCGAACGGCGCGTTTGAGGCAAAACTGCCGAACCTGAACCCAGCCCCTTCGAAAAGTGTTCGGTGACTCCTTGGCGATCCGATGCCGATCGGTTTCTTACACGAACAAAAGTCGCCGGGTTCAGCAGCGCAGTGTGTGGGACAGGGAATGGTTGTCTGATGTAAGCGGGAAGCAATGAAGGATGGGGAGGCCAATTAAGGCGCAATGGCAGCACTATGCACGAGGCATTGACCTCATTTGGGGGACAAGTCGCCCTGAAAGCCACCTCTGTCATACACCAACCTGAGAGATTTCGAAATTCGAGTCGCATAACTTCCAAACTTTCCGAACTTAGAGATAGGCCGCGAGCATTTGCAACCTGACCTTCAGCGGATTATCAAATGCCAAGGAATCCTGGTGTTGCAACTTGCAAGGCTCGAAAGCGGTGTATGCTGGCTGCGCATCAGCAACTTCTCAAGCCTCCAAAATTCAGTACTTCTTGCGGTCGGCGGTGTGTCGTCGAATGATTACGCAAGCCGCAAAGTCTCCAGACTACGGCAAAACAAAACCCATCTGACTCTAGCTTTTAGATCGGTGTATATAATCAGAAAAGCCAGGATGAAAGGCTACTTATAGTATGAAGTGCAGAATTGGGGTCCATTACATCTCAAGCGAACCCGAGAGAGCGTTTGAAGTGGGCGGTTGCCCTCGAGATATGTATAGCGGTGTTTGGATTACGGAGCGGACCGTCATGGGTTATCTAATCCGGTATTTGCTGAGACCGAGGAGGTGGTTAATCCTTTAGTCCGTATCCGGCAAGACCTCTCTTGATATAGAGAACAGAAGTTATTTGCGGATTAAACGTCGTAGAGTCTATGTTAGCGCTTCGTTGGAGAAGAACAATGTTGTCAACTTTGTCGCGGAGATCAGAGGAAGATGCATTTCCATCACATTCAGTGCGGATTTTCGTAGAAATGTTCTGCCTTGTAGCCTTATACTGCTTGACGTCGAGAAACATGAACCGCGAGTAAGAAATCTTCAATCCACCATTGAATCTCGACCACAAGTCGAATGGCGTTCAGGCTCCTTGCGCGACCTGTAAGATAAATGTTGTTTCTCATACCTACATGGCTTCTAACGTTACCAGGGAGCTGCGGCTTCAATCGTCGCGCTCACCACCGGAGCTATCCTTATCCCGAAATCATCAGTTCATGCCGATTCGCCCTTAAACCCTTCGGCAAAGGTCCGTACAGCAAGCCATATACCTATTTGAAATGCTGAATGATTTCAGTCGTCTCGAAAACCAATTTACGATGACTATCCATCAGTACTACCTGTTCCTCATGGTGCAAGCTTAGCTCCAGCACCCTCCAATTCATCTCCAGAAGCCCCAGAACCTCGAAAAGCCAATCTTACCGACCGGCTAGCGGAGCAGATACGGCATGCGCGTTTGTGGACTCACGGCTATGCCGTCGCGGCGGAAGACCAGACTAATAATCTACTCACTCGCGCCTTTAATCTCGAGCATTCCTTCACGTCCACCATTGCCTCGCTCGCTCCGCCAAAAGAATCTGGAGAGCGGTTGATGCCGGGTGTATTGTACGTACTAGTCGGTGCCATGGGTTCGTCAATCTTCGTCCGCAACCGCAATATTCTGCTGCGATTCTCCGTGCCGCTCGCGGCTGGCGTTGGAATGGGATATGCGGTGATCCCGATCACAATGGGCAACGTTGGAGACCTCATTTGGTCGTACGAAAAGAAGTTCCCGGCCCTTGCGGATTTACATGCTAGAACAAGTGACTCTGTGACTCACTTTGTGCAGACTGGCATTGCGCATTCGAAGATGGGAGTCGCAATGTTGGAAGAGAAGATAACCGATGCACGGACAAGCATTGAGAACTGGGTTAAGAAAGGGCGATGATGTTGTATTTAGATGCACTAATCGATATACGATGGGTGAGCGTGTGAGAACCATTGCTCAAAATATGCATCAAGTCGTGGAAGGGATCTTTGGACATACTATGGCAGCTAAAGATAGATGTGTATCCTGTACATTTCATGTATGCACTTGAATCTATCAAATGGTCGATCACTGTGGATAGTCCGTTGCCTCCTGAACGCCCAAATCACGCTTCATCAGCATCGTCATGCTTTTCGTCTGTTCAGCAACAAGCAACCGGTTAGCATCTAATAACGTTTAGATTAGCTGGCCCGGCAAATCTTTACGTCGTTGATGCGGCATCAACCTTATGCTGAAGTGGATGACTCTTCTGCCCAGTATCAGGATATGATCTCCTAAAATCCGCATCTCTGTTACGAGCCCCTCCGGCCACGCCTTGTCCAGGCCCACAAACATCCATATGCAGCATGAGGTCCCTCAATCCCTCGTGCTTGTCAGCCGCAGGATCCCTACTCCTCAAGAAGTTCTCAATCCGCTCATCCTTAGAGAAGCCCCTGGCCTCATCCCGCACCCGCCTGATCTCGCGCGCCGCCTCCTCGTGGGCCTCCTCGCGCAGCAGCAGCACAGCCTTAGTGGTGGAGTCCGCGCGCGCAGCCTGGCCGACGCCGCCCAGCGCGGCCAGCACGCCGATCAGGCTGACGAAGGCGCCGTTGGACATGAAGACGGGGCGGCGGCGCGGCGGCGGCTGCTCGCCGCGCGCCGCGCGCTGCCGCTCGTACCACACCTCCCAGTCCTCCCACGTCGCGTTCGCCATCGGGCTGTCGGGCCCGCTGCGCGGATACCGCATCCGGATCACGTCGGGTTGGCCGGCCCACCCCGCGCCGTTGAGCTCGTGCATTCGGCTTTTGTACGGGTCGGAGAGGATGGTGTGGGCCGCCACGATGAGGCGGTAACGTTCGAGACGGACGGCTGCGGGGACGGCTTTGCAGAGGGAGGCATGTGCGGGATGGTCGGTTCGATCGGGGTGGTAGAGCTTTACGAGTTCGACGAAGCGGGCTTTGGAGTAGGTGGTGCCGCGCTTGTGATCGAGGATTTGGTAGGGTGATGGAAGTTTATTGGGATGTAGCGATTGCGGCCACTGATCGATGAAAGGTTTATCTTGGGAGCTTTCTTTTACCGTGGCATATCCTCTTCGTCTTGAGCGGCATTGCGATATCGATGACGTCTGGGTAGATGGCGAAGTTTGGAAGCTGTGGGGATTGACGAGGCCATTATATGAAGAGATACAAATTGCCGGTTTCTTAATGATCATATTTGATAGTAAACTATTTCATTGAGACCGTCCATGATGAGGTGGGTGATATGTAAGGATGCTTGAATTGACGTCTCGTGAGTCTGCGGGGAGAATTGGAAATCGGTACGGTACAAGTCGGCGTTTGCTCGCCGACTTCGATGTACAAAGGTACCGTACCTGCATCCAACACTTCAACTTCAACTCAGATAATTACATTCAAGCGAAATTAGCACACACCTATCTCTGAATACCAATAAAAGCTCTTCTTCAAGCCTGATTCAGTATCTGGGCTGGCAAGCTACCAGCGCAGCCACAATTCGACTAGGGTCTCTGAGATACGAATTTGGCATCTTAACCCAAGACTTCGAATTTCACCAAGCGCCTCGACGTGAAGGCGATCTTGGACTGCTGGTATTGCAAGAGCTTGGAACAAATTTTCGATGCTCTTTACGTATGAGGCCACAATATTCCGACTATTCCAATTACTCGGCATCCCGAGATGTTGATTATTGCGGAATCCTGGCAGTACACCAAACATAACTCATCGACTGGAACAAGCTTATGTCGGCATGAGGACGGAATATAGCAAACAAAATGAGTCTCACGTATGATCCAGAAGATGGTCAAGTCTTCACGGAGAATACAACGTGCGAATTCTCAATATCTAAATGGCTCTTGAAGAGTAAGAAGAGCGGTGCGCGCTTGCGTGCATATCGAAACAGCGGCGGCGCCGCATCACTGCAAGACATGGTTATGCGCTCCATACTCCTCGACTTGCCCAACCTTGATTCAGACGCTCTTCGAAGCCTTCCCTGGGATCCATTCGGTCAGAAACTCTGGGATCGCATTTGCACTGCTAGGCTTGTCAGCGTCACAGTATGGAAACGGTTCGTCACTGCATACGGCTGGAAACTAAAGCCTCTTTGTCACTACCGTACCTCGAATCTCTTTGAGAATCAGCTGTCGCCAGCGGTACCTTATATCTCTGCACCGAACTTAGAGTGGCTCACAATTCTCACCATCAGCGACTATTTTCTTGATTTGAGTGAATGGATGCAAATTGGGACAATTCCCAACCTCACAGCTCTTGCTGTATACGAGAGGATAGTTATGAACAGTCTTAATGCTCGTGTTATGCGAGCATGGGCCGATCACACGCAACACCGGGGTGCTTTTCCCAAACTGGAGCTGTTCGTCCTAAACTCCTACCAGTCGCCTTCGTTCCGGCAATCGCCAGATTGCCTTGAGTATCTGGCATTCCTCCCCAAATTGCAAGCTATTCACATTGATGTCACGCCAACTACGGGAAATGATGCACAGCAGCAAACAAATTGGCTTTCGAAGGAGACGAATACGCGTCCGTCGCACTCGCCCGTGCGAACAGCGCTGTACGAACTCCTGGAATCCTGGCGCGGCGATTCAACTATTAATGGCGGTTCAAACGACGAGAAGCCAGTCTTGGATGTCTTTCATGGTAGATTTGGCCAATGGGTTAGCGACTGTGCATGCGATGGAGAATGCCGTGCCTGGTATCAACGGACCCATAACAATCCTGAAGCGCCAAACGACAGACCTGTTCCCGATAGTCGAAGTCAAACCAGAGATGCGAGCAAGGCTTCAGGCCATAAGCGTCATGTCAAAGCACGCATGAAAAGAAGCTTAGCAGACATGCTTGGAGGTTTCTAGCTTATCACTCAATGCAGATCAATTCAGCTCTCCGCGGCTCACATCACTATCTGTGGAAGCTCAAGTATGCCGATATCTGGGGAAGATGTATGTCATATTCTAGATAGCCCAGTCCAATATTAATGGTTCATAAGTTATAGTCAGCTAGAAATGTCGTAGCGCTCCAAACCCATGCATAAGCCGGCCGTAACGATTCATATCTCATATCAAGGCTCACGCGATCTCGCGCAGCGAATCGCAAGCCGCCCACCCTCACCACGCCTCATCGCCCTCCCCTAGCCCTTCTTCCACGCGAGCAGCCCCCTCAGCAACCCCCTCCTCTCGGGCGGCGGCGCCGGCGGCGCCACCCCCAGCGCAGCCTCGCGATTGCCGCGCTCGGCGGCGCCCCAGTCAAACGGCACGTTCCAGCGGTCCATGGGGATCTCGCCGAGCTTGGTCGAGTCGGACGCGAACGTGTACAGCGACGGCGTCATCTTGGGAGCGCGCCGCCGCAGCGTCGCGTCCGCCGGCGGGGGCTCCGGCGCGCCGACCTTCGCGCTGCGGTACGCCGCCGGCTTGCGCGGGATGGGCGGAGGCGTGGCCGCGGGCGCGCTGTACTGCGGCGGCGGGAGGCCGTACGCGGCTGGGTACGCCAGAGGCGCGGCCTGCTGCTGCTGCGGCGGCGGCGGCGGCGGGCGCCAGAACGCTGTTGGCGACACGGGCGGCGGCGACTGCGGCGGCGATGACTTGTAGGAGGGTGGCGGGGACGCCGGCGGGCCGGCGGACGAGGCGGAGCCGGCGCGGTGGGCGTGCGGCCGCCGCGGCTTTACCATCACTAGCTGCGGCGCCGACGCGTTGTACAGCTGCATCTTGCGGATGTGCTGCGCTTTGTCGGCGCCCGGCTTGGCTGGGACGCTGGTGGGGCCTTTCGCAGCCTTCTTCTTGTTGAGCTGGTCCGTCGAGGCCGCTTTGCTGAGGGACTTCCCGTCGTGTGGGCCTTTGCCGTACGGCGTGCTGTGGCTCGGGTGCGGGATGAGGGTGAGGTTCGAGCGCGAAAGACGCTGCGATAGACGGCTCAGCGTGTTTAAGGCTTCATTCCGTGAGGTATCGGAGAGAGATATGAGGGATTGGTAGTCAAGGTGGACGTCCTTCCGGCTGGAACGCAGGAATGACGATATGATATCGACCAAGCCGGAGTTGAACTTCAGCAATGTCTCACAGAGAGAGGCTTGTGCAATTGCTGCCGTACACAGTCAGCGGGAGCTTGATGTACATTGGATGAAGAGTCCATACGATCTCCTACAGCGAATCTCTCGCCGTAACCTCTGTAGTGCTTCTCGTACTCTCCCTGGATGTCTGCCGTACCGCGTCTCAGGCTCTTACTCAATCTCAGCTCTTCACCCGTCTTCTCTGACGAGGCTGCCGCATGAGCCTGGGCACGCTTGCTCTTCTTTTTGTGCTTGCGTCCTCGAAACTTCTTGAAGACGTCTAAGCCACTGGTAAAAGCGGTTACGAGGCTGAAAACGCAAGAGTCGGTCCGCTGCATGGCTGCATGTCTGTGGTCGATGAGGTTGAAGAAGTCGCGGAGTCGAAGTGAGGCTTCAGACTGGTAGAGGGGTTATATGTGGGTTTGAGGTCTTGTTTGAATGCGCGGGTTCGATGTGCATGCAAGAATCACGAGCGTGCGAGGCTTTACATGACAGACAGGCCTTGGATGGTAGCTTCAAGGCTGTGCCTGGGCCAATCGATAAAACGGCTGTCGTCGGCTCGACAGCGCCCTCCGCCCTTCGCGCCAATCATGGCGGCAACGCTTCTCATGAAACGAATCACAACAGTCTATTCCCTGCAGACGGTAGTGGGAAAATGCATGGTGAAATTCACACTAAGTCCATGGCTGGCCAGAAATGGAGAGAAGCCGCATGAGGCCGTGTCTGGGCCATTCGTCGACCGCATAATGCATCTCTAAATCCGAGGCGGACAAGCCTGCGAAGCGCAATTGTTTTGTTCCAAGGCATACATCCATCCTCAGAGTCGACATTGCAGTATCCGAGTACAGCGCGAAATTATGGTGATGCAATTGAGAACGAGTGGGCAGTGCATCGCAAGCCCTTACGAAGCTTCGGCGTTGACATACGATAAGCCATGTACTGGCCGATGATAACTAGCACTTAGCAGCGAGACATCTTGACAATGTGACTATTGGCATTACTTTATCGCCCACGCAGCTAAACGCGGGACATGAAGAAAGATACAGCAATGTAGTAGTCTAAATATGTAGTTTTTAATGCTTCAACTGCGACAGCAACAACGTCAACGCCAGCGCTCGTTTCAACACACACAGCCTTGCCGCCGCTCCGGGAAGAGTTGGTCATTCCTGACTTCATTTCAGCTGCCCGCACGCGAGACATGGGATGATCTAAGGCATATTTGCGGAATGGTAGAATGGTGGATGCTTCGAGATTTAAGTTTGGCAAAGATGGAAATTCGGTACAGTGCTACGCATTTACATGCAAGCGGCGCCGTCTGATGAATGTTAGCGGTGATCTCAACGGTTCGAGGTCCAGCGAAGCTACTCACCAATGCCGATTATCTTGCCGTTCACCCACTCGCCGTCGTCAGAGGCAAGGAAGGCGACAACGCGGGCAACATCGAGAGGCTGGCCGACACGGTTGTGCGGCGACCATGTCGCGGCGTACTCGTCGACCTGGTCGTTGTTCATCTTGTCGCCACCAGGAATGTACTCCTTGCACACGGCGTGGTACATGTCGGTTTTGATGCCACCGGGAGCAACGCAGTTAACGGTGATCTTCTTGTCGCCGGCATCGATGGCCATGCAGCGAGTAAAGGTCTCAATGGCGCCCTTGCTGCCAGAGTAGACGGCGTGCTTGGGAACACCCTTGGCCTGTCCGGTGATGGAACCCATCAGGATGATGCGGCCACCGATCTCGAGGTGCTTGTACGCCTCACGTGCGACGAAGAACTGGCCGCGAGTGTTGATGTTGAAGACGCGGTCAAACTCCTCTGGAGTGACATCCTTCATGTGGCCGAACGACACGACACCAGAGTTGGAGCTGACGATGTGGAGCTTGTCGAAGTGCTTCTTGGCCTCTTCAAAGAGCGCAACAGTCTCGTCAACGTTGGCGACGTTGGCCCTGATGGCAACCGCCTGACGGCCCATAGCCTGGATTTCCTTGACCACGGCTTCGGCGGCCTCGGGGCTGTTGGCGTAGTTTACAACGACGTTGGCGCCACGGCGAGCGAGCTCGAGAGCCATCTCCTTGCCAATACCACGGCCTGACGCGAAATGTCAGACATTGTTTGCGTGCATTGATCGCCACATTGTATATCACGACTTACCGGAACCGGTGACAAGGGCGTTCTTGCCCTCCAAACTCCAGCTTGGGATTTGCTTAGACATTGTGAATTAGATATGGGATGATGCTTGACTGGTTAAGGAATTAAATAATTGCTACTTCGGTAGAGCTTGAAATCCGCGATGCTTGAAGATGTGATAGATGTCTTTGAAGACTGGGAAAAGAAGGTCGATCGGAACTGTACTCTCCCAGCAACTATATATCTGTCCGCACGCTGAGGTTGGGAACGGCTAAGTCCACGGCCTTCAAGTCCACCGTGGACATAACTCTGCTACGGCATCCGCTTCACAAGTGGTGGAGTTTCTTCAGGAGTTTAAGGCGGCTCCCCGCCCCGGTCGACCAACGGTCCTATTTTCGTCACCGGTAGAGCAAGTATTGAAGAGAGTTTGCGGCTTCAGCCATGGTTTAGGGTACCAGTATCATAAGGACAGCAATTGGAATGACTTCAGGCACAGGAGAATCTGACAGTGGCAATGTCGAAGGGCCCGTGAAGGAATTGTCGTGTATGCAATTCAGTGGAGAAGAAGTTGAAGATAGTTCGTGGCTGAAGAAGGTGGCCTATTTCGGGGCTTACGCGGGGGGGTCGGCAGGGGGTTCTGGCGGCATATTTGGCGGTATAGGGGGCCTTCCGGGCGCAGTCTTGCTGCGACAGAGGTACAGGCGCAGTGGGCTTTGGCCTTGAGGACCTAACATTTGGGGCGCAAGATTCGGGCCTACCCCACTGAATGTCCGCGGCTTCTCATCTCAGAGCCGTGAAACAATTGCGGGTAGTTGTCCGGTACACACCACTTTTAGCCCACTGCGCTCCACGACATCCAGGAACCTCCAGCAGGTACAGCTTCCATGTCGTCCGTCGGATTTGGTACAATTTTCGCTATGAAGGCGTGCAGTGGCGTAGATCGTCAGACAACCCGCGTAGCACCGTGAATGTGAATCTGCGACCATTTCCATCTCCGTAAACATCCGACAAAGTGTGAAGCGTCATATCTTTGGTCTTCCGCCCGGACTTCGGCTTGGGGATGTTCGGAGAGAGGAGAGTCGGCACAAAGAACTAGCGATGGCGCAGCACAATCAGTTACCTCCAGCAGATCCTGGGTCCGTCTGGCGCCAATTGCACCGGTTGATGCTTGGCGCTTCTAACTTACAGTCTCTTACTACTCGCTCATCGAAGATGCTCCTGATACGATCTCATCACTGGCATTTGACGCGGCTCCGACAACGTGACTCGTAAGCAGCTACATTCCCCATCGTGGAGTTTAATCCGGCTAGCCCGTCGAAGAGCATTACTGACAAGCCTCATTGTCATGAACTCGGCTGAAAGTAAAACGGCCCGCTGCAAGATCGTGCGTGTTCTTTGGAATCGCAGCCTTTCGCACTTAGGGAGGCAGTGAATACCCCCTCCGTAAACATAGCTTTGTCGGACTCGGGCAAAGGAAGCCGCAAGACCGCTTGTGAGAGCGCGAGTCTGCGCCTGTGCTGAAAGTCGGCTTTGGCGAGTTAATTGAGCATGCCCACGGCACGGTGTTTTGAGTCTCCGGGGTGATCGCTAGCCATGCGGCTTTTCAATCTCGCATGGATTTTCGCTGCAGCGACGGTTGAAAGAAGGTATGGTTCACAACATGACTATGGTCAGGGGCGCAGAGATGGCATGGAGCTATCCCATCACTTATATTTCCGCTCGCATCGTTGCAGCCATCACGGCGAGTCGGTGCCTCCATCACTCCGCTATCCGCTTTCACAAGACCTAGTCAGGCAATTGTCGCATGGAACAGTCCCGGCTTTTGCTGGCTCCCTCCGGATGTTCCTGGTTTGGCATGAGACGACTTCTACGGACAGACTCAAAGTGTGTCATAGCTTTCCGGAGAGCGGCGGGGGAAGATGATGGTTGGATGTCTAAACAACACGAACAAGCAATCAAGCGCACCTTAGGCAGCCCATAGATCAAGTTACACGACCAAAGAGTATTCTAGCTGAAATGAGGAAGAATCAGCATTTCAAATTGATAGTATCGGTCTAGTGAGATCGTCGTCTATACCCAACGTGATTAGAAAGTCCATGTTGTCTTGACTGTTACGGAGATTCGGGGTACGGAAGGATCATTTGCGCAATCCCAATGTACCCACAGCACTCCGATCTGCACCACTTAGGACCCAATGTGGCTCGGGTTGTCTGAAAGGAATCGACAGAGACACACCGATGAACGGGAAGGCTAAGTAAAAACGGCTGCCGAGAGGCAACATCACGCGTTGACAGGGCAGTCCGTCGGAGTAACGGTGATTGTGTTACCGATAGGAGGCGGCTTGACTATGACTATTAAGGTGAAGGACAGAAACATGAAAGAACCTAAGAAACAAGGACTTTTTCAAAAGAATTACTTCTATTTCGACATAACCAAAGGCCCTTCTCTCCTTTGAGCGGTCCCTTATCCAGATTATCAGAAAACATTACGGAGACAAACACCGACATCAACACGCTTGAAGGCCGTGATTCGTGACTTGCCCGAAAGCGTCAAAGAAAGCGAACATCAAAAGACCTAGAACGCCAGAGGAAAGAAAGTGTGGCCATCTACCTCGGCCAATCAGGATGACACCTGATCACATGAACCCCTCCAACAGTCAAATGGCCCTGTTGATAACCGGCCACAAGTTCGTTTTGTCGTGTTCTAATTATCCTCCTTCATCATCTTTTTCTCTCGTCGTCGACTCGCATACTCTGCGTGTCTAAGGCTCATCGTTGCTACCCGAGCAAGGACCGAACGCCAAGACCTGATCGAAGGACCGAATGATACATCAAATGCAGAAAGAGAAAGGGAAGGTGTATCTCAAAGTAATCAATACGAACGAAAGACCGTTCCGTGCCAAAGGCACATCGTCGTCGTCGGCTCCTCTGAAAGGTAAAACAAACTCCACCATGCCCTGTTGCCGAATGAAGGGCAAAGGGCCCACTGATTAAACGCCGATAGATCTCAAATAATGAAGCAGTGACAAATCATCGAGTGGATTTCGCTCGGAACAACAGAAGGTATGATTTTGACATGGTACATCGCTCTCCATCGGATATCCAGAAGAACATTGTCGTCGTCGTCGCCGTCTAGCCACCTCTCGCCAACCGCTCGAGCTTGTTGCGGATGCCGTCGGTAAAGCGCGTGGCCACACCCTCGTCGATGACGTCGACGCAGTGTGAAAGCACCGTGAACGGGTGATCCAGAGGAATCTGGGAGCCATCGCGCTTGGTCAGAGTCGGCACGCCCTCGCGCTTCTGGAGGTACCTCGTGATGAGCGGGTGCTCGGGCGGGAGAGCGTCGACTGCAAATGACGGACCGGGCACTGGAAACAGGCCCGTTGTCGGCACCGTCGCCGTCGCTGCTGGCCCCATGGCGTCGTTGTGCGTAAGGCTGTCGACCCACAGGACGAGAGCGACGCGGTAGACGGCGCCGGCCCACCACGGCGGGCGGGTATCCTTGGGCATGGAGCGAATCCAGCGCAGGACCTGGCCGCAGTGGAAAACGGCCTCCTCGACGTCGGCGATGGCGCGCTTGTGCAGCCAGGCGAGCTGGGCGTAGCTGCCGTCGAAGCCTTCCTTGCGCGCCAGCCGCTCCACCTCGGGGAAGTGCGTCACCGCGTTCAAGCTGATCAAATGGAAAAGCACCAGGTTGCCTTGCATCAGAGGACACATTGCGCTACCCTTCATGTACCTATCTGCTAGGCCGTACCAACGTCGCAACAAACCTTGAACTTCCTCAAGCTGGCCTCTCGTCGATGCCGCCGTCACCGCCCGCGTCCGCTGCCGCGCACCCGTCACGTCAGAGAAGCAGCTCAAGAGCTGGCAGCACTGATGCACGAGGCACTGCAGGGGATGAAGCAAGAGGCGAAGATGCAAAGGGGTGAGTTGGATGTCCTGAGCGATGATCTCGTCATCCAAGAAGTGGCGGAAGAGATCACGCAGGGGCTTGGGACGCGCTCCAGAACCAAGCGCCGAGTAGCCGCCAGAGAACTGATGGACTTCGTCGAACAAGGCAGACCATTCCTGAGCGTTCTTGGCTTGCCACAGGCGGTCGGCGTCTGGCATTGGAGCGCCAAATTCAGTGACGGAAAAGAGAGGCGCCGTGTCACGGAAAAGCGAAAGATCCTGATCTACCATCAATCCAGAATATATCAACCTTTTGGACTTGGTTAGCAAATGCTTCAGAAATCACGTGATCGAACCACGTGATTGAACTCTGGTTGTGATTTCACTCACCTGCTCTGGCGCTCATGCTGCAACCAGTCGCTCCAAAGAGCGTCAGGAATCGCCCGAGAATGCGCGGGCGGAATCATCGTTTGTGTGGGCTCAAGAACGCCCGAATGTCGGAGCATTGCAAAGTACATACCACGCTGGCCCATGGCGATATCCATCTGCCACTTGTCGCCGCTCCACGCTGCGGATGTGATGAACAGCAGCGCTGCGTGAAGCACGGTACGGTCGGACGCCATCGAGATGTTCTTCTCGATGAGGTCAAACAGCGAGATGCGGCAGGCTTCAGTCAGACCGCCGTTGAGCCATCGCGCGTCCATGGACGGAATCGACATGGCGCCTTGGGCAATCATCATCAGAACCAACAGGCTTGAAGCCTTGTCGTTATAGGCGTGGAGAAGCTGCTCATTGGCATCAAGCAGGCCACGTGATGTCATAGGAAAGAACCGTTCAAAACTGTTACCGTACGCGCGTAGGAAGTACTCCAACACGCGGGATGGCGGTAGAAGAATGAAATTCGATCCATTTGGCATTGGTGATGCGCCGCCAGGTGGAGTCGCGAGGCTTCCTTCCTTGTGAATCTCGAGAGCTTTGTGCAGGAAGGTTTGAGTGATGGCGAGGAGCTTGTCACGGGAGGCTTCGTGGATGGCAGCGACTTTCAGATTGTCGTTTGACGTGTCGGTGTCCTCCCAGGCTGGTCTCCAACTACTCCAGCCTTCGTGGTTCTTCAGGCTCTGTTCCAGACGTTCAAGGTTGAGGCGAGCCGTCTTTGGGCAAGAGGTCGATGGAATGGTGGGACCGGAACGAAAGCAATTCCATCCGTCCTGAGCGGCGATGATGGCTGGGATTTCGAAAGAGCTAGGATCACTGAACGACGAATTTCTCGTGCCCGGGTAGAACATAGGTCGGCTCATGTCGAGATCAGAAAGCGGAGTTGACATGGGCGGAGTGGTGACGGGAGGAAGTGCCTGAGCTAGCTCTGGAATGGCGAACATTGACGGGTCCGCGTCTGTCGGAAGGCTCACCATAATTCCCAGATCTGCTGGCATTGCAGAAGGCATCAACATGTCCGGTCGCGGCATAGCATCAAACTGAGATGGTGCCTGTGCGAACTGGAGGTGGCCGTAGTCCATGAGGAATGGCGGACTCGCTCCGTTATCAGATCCGTCTCTCTTGTATCCAATGAACTCTTCGAAGCCCGAGCTTGGTGTGCCGCCAACGAAAGCATTGGTTGGAATTGTAACGGGAGTAGTGATAGGAGAGAAAACGGCCGGAACGATGGGAATGGGAGCTGAAGCTGCCGTCGGGCTCTGGTCAAAGAAGGCGGGTGGGCCGTCGACAACTGGACGGCTCATTTCAGGACTCCCGTGAATGCTCGGAGGTTGAGACGCCGGCAGCGATGCGGGTGGCGTGTTGCTATCAGGCAGAGACTTTTGCTGCGGTACAGGTGAGCTGCCTTTGGAGCCTTCTGGAGTCGCGGAGGAATTGCTTTCGGACGATGCAGCGGCGGTTGTGCCGTCTACACCCACGATAAGCCGATTGGCGTTCTTCGAGGCTCTTCGAGTTGGTCTGAGAGTGCATTTGAGGTTCCTGCCGGCACATCGGCTGCACGGAAACTTTTTGTCGCACTTGGTTTTCGTTTTGGCGCAGTTGCTGCAAGCGATGGGTGTTCTACCAGCAGATTTTGGGATGATGCCGTGGTTTGGAGGTAAGCCCTCCTGGTTGTTTTGGTCTCGGCCATGAACAGTGTAGTGACGCTGCAAAAGATCACTGATAACGAGTGTTAGCCTATTCTAATCGATCTGCCATGACGAAATCGAATTTACATACCGTCGAGCGAACGACATATGACAGGTGAAACATTTAAACGGCTTTACATTAGTATCTGCAGCAGAAGGTGAGTGACGATGAGGCGAAGTGAGCTTCCGAACGACATACGAGTGAGAATGTGCCGCTCGAGATGTTCATCCCGAGTGAAGGACTGGCCGCAATACGTGCAGAAGACCATGTTGGATGATATTACTCGCTACCAGAAGCGGGACGTAGTGGGTTGGAAAAAAGCGAATGTTCAGCTGCTTTGTCGAAGAAGGTAGAGGGGAGTAATTAAAACTAAATGGGATTGGAGAGTGAATGGTTCTATTCTCGGGACATAAAGAGCAGGCGACTCGATGAAGATGAAACGAGAGCCAGAGCTGTGCTTGTGCTGCGCTCGTAAGGCGGCAGCAGGCTGGGGCTTAGTCCTCCACTCGGCCAACACAGCAAACGATGGGAGAATTAATGGTAAGAAGAAAGCGGGCTAGAGAGAGAGAGAGGATTGCAAGAGGGAGGAGGAGGCTCGACTGTGAGACTAATAAGGCGGTTGCCGGGGTTTTGAAATGGAAGTTCAGCGTAGCTGCATAATTGAGAAGATATGTACCCAAAGAGGGACGGATGGAGGGAAAGGCTGCTGAGACGGGAGACGCAGAGCGGCACGAACGATGGACGGAAGTGGAAGCTTTACGGGGGACGGGATGGCACGGATGATGGCAAGCGCGAGCTACGCGCAGAGAGAGACAGACAAGACAGCACAAGACACGAAGAGAGGCGACTTAATCGGCTGGAGAGAGTTTTGGGAAGGGAAAGGTATGGATCGGAAGAGTCGAGCAGCCATGCCGGGATAGCTAGCACAGGAGCCTTTACCGCACACAGAAAGCCGACCAGACTGCTCTGAGTATCGGATCGACTTGGGCGAGGTGGGAATACCAGCACAGACCGCAGTACCGCAGTCGATCTCATCTTCGGGTTCGGGGTCAGGTTCATGTGTGGGAGATGCACTTTTCTGCAGCACTTCCAAATTAAGACCGTCCGTGTGTGGATCCGGCACGGTGGGCAGCCTATGAAGGCCGGGCGGGCGACAAACAGGGGCGAGATGATGATGAGGATGGGGATGCAATGGAATGGTGGGCATCAGAGAGCATGAGGGGTCCCTGCCTGACGCAAAAGCAAGCGCAGAAAAGCCACGGCAGCACCCAAGCTCCTAAACACCCAAGCAATCCAAGCCCACTTTGGGCGACCCGCAAAGCCGCAGCCCCCCCGTCCAAACAAGGGCTGTGCGACCGGGGGGTTTTGGAGCTGCCTCGTCGTCGACACTGCCGAGCCCTATCGTCCCCGCCGACGAAACCTTTGAATTAAGCAGGAAGAAGGCGATCAAGGTGCCCCACGGCGTCCGTCAGGAACAGTCATTCTAGGCTGTGAGGAGTGCTACGTGGAAGGCTGGAAGCCCCGGCGCAAAAACCAATTTCGAGTCCTGACCTGAATACCCTTACCCGTATGAATATCGACACCGTATTGTCAGTACCACTTCCACGGAGCCTGGGTTCCCTCGTGAAACCAGGCCACACAGACACGTCTGACGTGCCAGGCCCTGCAGCAGAGCCCATATTGCTCCAGACTCGTGCTCCGGCCGGCCACACCGCGTGTCGGAGGAAACTGAGGACGGGCCTGGCCTGATCTTGCTCGGTGCACCCGATCGAAAAAGGCCTTATCTGTTGCGCGCTCGACGCCGTGTCCTGTTAAACATGAAGAGTAGAGCCTGCGTGGCCCCTGAACGCACCCACCACGTCTCTGCGTCGTTCAGCCGGCATTGACTGGAGGAACGCCTCTGGAGAAGTTCACCGCGCGCGGGACACATTGATGATATCAGCATTCTACTCGCCAGGAACCTTCAGATCCCGATGGCCATGCAAGCGTGGCGCCGGCCACTAGCCAGCTACTACCGCTAGCAGCCCGTTACGATTTTATTTACGGCACGGGGGTACGATATGATCCACTGTTTATCTTGGTCTTCGCAAAGAAACTGAAACCTATGAATCGTTACTATGACAGGCTCGAGGCTGCAGCCCTGCGCCTTCTGGAGGGATGAGCTACCCTACGCTGTATTTCTGACTTGCTTACCGCTTTGGCCATCTCTCGGAATATTATCATGACGGAATAAATCGACGGTCGAAAGCTCCTGTCCATTACCTTGTGGGCCGCAACACTCGATTCCTGCTGACGTGGGCCTCTCCAATGCATTGCGATTGTCCTCTTCCGCCTGTGGGGTACACCGAATGTCAACCTCCACGGTGGATCGGCAAGACGGGTCGCAGATCTCAACTGAGTACCAACCTTCGCCTGTAGGCCGACGACATTCGCAAGCTGAGAATCCCACTATGGAGCATCAACCATGAAGAACCAAAACCCGACAGTTTGGTGGAGATTTGACATTGATGGCAATCGCTTCCCGCCCTCTCATTGCCTTCTATTTTGTGACATTGATCGCCGCTCGACGATGTACCTCGTAGCCGTTTGAGTAGACTTGGCCGGAGCTTCAGTGGCCGATTCGGGCGTGGATCTTCACCTTTGTCGGCGTGTACCCTCTCGCCTCCCTTTTCTCTCTCCTTGCCATCCGAACTCTGGGTCGCCATCATCCAACCCGGTGCAAATCTCGCTTCAATTCTTGACTGACAGCCGCCGACAATCACTCGGGCGTATCTGAGATGGGCCCATCTTGAGAGTGCTACCCACATGAGACAATCCCACCTCGGCGACCTCTGCTGCGTCTAAAGCTTGGAACCGTCAATGCTTCCAACATGTGTAAATCGTAGTTTCACTATGCGAACGGGAGAAAGGAGGCTCTCCGCCGTGTTGATCTTTTCTCTAACCGTTGTGACAGGTCGACATTCCTGTTTTGGAGTGTGGTCTTCAGACCTTAGGAGAAAGGGACTACGGCACCAAGCGGACCGAATGGCTACCGTACCTTAACCATTGAAGAATCCACAGAGAAGCTGTTTCGGCCCGTTTGTTTAAACTTTAGGATCCTTCCTAGTGCCTTGTATGTCTGCTCTCGTCATTCATCTGTGATCCATCGCGCTTGACAATATTGCCGTGACATCGCGCTGACGAACAAGCCTTTGAAGGGGTGCGAGAACCCACCGCACCCTTGCTTGATCTCCAGCAGCCAGCTGGCAACTCTCGCCGCCTCATCGCTCACCGCGCAGCTGCAAGACGCTGCACTCGCACTGCTCCTGGCAGGTGATAACGAATGCATGCGTATTTACTGGGAAGCGGTAGGCTCTTCACCTTCAGGGACCGTACACTCTCTCTGCCCAATCGACCGCCAACGGCTGTCTAATGCCGCAAGATCATGCCGCCCGCCGGGAGGATTCCAAGTCGATGGTGGCAGCAGTTTGCGTAAAATGATGCAAGATACCTCTCCGTTCAAGCATCGTGGTAGCTTTTCAAATGTCCGAAAGGTCCATTCTCACCTCAACGGCTCAGACCAACACAGCAGCGTGTTCCTTGGCCTTCACTCAGCTGTGGCTGGTATTGTGGATGTCAGTAGTCATTCGGGCGCTTTATCTGCATCGTCTGCATGCGACTTGAAGATCACCTTCTAGCCTCTCGGCAGAGCTCCGCCCAAAATCCCGTCGCGGTTCCCCACCCCAAGCAGTCTTCCACTTTTCAAGCACGCTGATCTCCAGCAAATGCGCTTTGCTCTCAACAACTTTTTAAACCTTTCCGGAAGGAGGGGGCTGAAGAAAGTGGAGATGGCGTGAATCGAGTGATCTGATTCAAAGCACTCACATCCTCGACTGGACGATTTGGCGGCCGCTATACCGTTCGCTATAGCGCAAGCACTGATGAGCGCCGGCTTCGCGTAGCTTTTGTGCTCTTCAATTCTCCGGGCGCCAACTCACAAGGTTGGATCTACGGCGTAGCGCCAGAGGTGCGGTGTATTGGCGGGCTGGCCAACCTGCAGTCGCTCCAGCATCCCTCTTTCCCCCGTCTACATCCACAAACGCCACCGCTGCGTCTCATCATCACTCCACCTCTGCTTCCTTGAGCGTTTCGCTCAACAAGTAGAATAGTCTCAAAGCCAGAGTCAACGGATGTCTCCACCCGCTGAGAGATTTAGTAAATGGTGTGGAGCAATCTGGCGTTGGAGAAACAGCTCTGTTACGATATTCTTCTCGCTTAACACATGACAAAGTCGGGCTTTCCAGTCGCCGAAGATTTTCACAAGCAAGTAAGCGTGTTGAACCGAGCAGCTGGTAATATTACTGCAACCAATACGGCATTGTTACAATTCCAATGAATAGTCATCATCGAAGAATGCTTACAGAACACGCCTTCGCTAGGGCCTCCAGCTCTTCCTATATGCATCCAAGGACCCGTTTTCTAGGGCTGATTCTGACTTGGTGGGGTCTGAATCACCGACTCTGCGGCTCAGCATTCTCACCTCGAAGAAATACCTGCCCAACATGGCGCGTGTTTCGACGGCGAGCGCGAACATGCCATCTACACGTACACTGCCGGTGTCCTTCGCCGGGGTTCGATAGGGCTGGAGGGACGCCTGTGTTTTTCTTCGCATTGGCATCATGAGATCTCGAAATCCAAAAATAACGGAACACGATTCGAATATTTGATATGGCCTTTCATGTTGTCGGGATCTTCCTAGTCCTCCCGCCGCTTGTGGCGCCCGATCCACAAGTTCGTTCTTCGCTTTTCCCGGATGCTCCCCTCTTCAATAAAACCCTTGATGCGCGGTCGGCTCTTGACTCGACGAAAGAAATCTGGCCGCCTACAGACCTTCCAGAAACCAGGCTGAAACTCAACAAGAATCGAAGCACACCGATGTGATTCGTTCTTCCTATCTTTCTCCTCTCGCCTATCATGCGATACGCTATTTCCGGCCCGTACTTCTGTTGCCTTATCCTGGAGGCAGTGCATTCCCCACGAGACAACTCACAACAAAAATATCTCTCCCTCCCTTGCGTGATCTGTGGGGCGTCACGGGGCCCACATTCTCTGAGAATCCTAATGGCCTGCAACATCGACCGAGAAGCTCCCAGCTTCAGCTTGGCTTCACCGGCATCCGCCCAAGGTCTTTGATTGAACCTATTGGACGCAGCGTACGGCGCCGTTGCAGGTCATACGATGATAAGGAAGGCAAAGTTACGCTTCCGGACTACCGGCAAGCCGTGAAGGAACGCCGTTGCTCGCCGATTCAACACTTCGCCAATGGGACCCGGCCTGCTAACCGATGCAACCAACACGAACTCGCTCGAGCACTAGAACTTGGACTGCCATCTTGGCATTTCTTTGTACTTGCATCTCAAACGTCGATAAAACATTCGCTAGTAACAAGGAGCTTCGCGATACCACACCGAAGATACATTGCAGCATGCATATACGTAACGTACGAATGTCAAATCTTTCATTCCAAATGTTCGCATCGAGCAATCGCATTCAAAGTATATATCGAAGTACTCCGTCTAATTCTAGCTTCATAGCAGCAAGGCTCTCGGTTGCATCGTCCTTCCCCTTACGACGTACTATTTATGCACGCTGCAAACGATTAACATATGTAACTATTCGGTCTTGAAAGTGCCGACCATGTTGTCTCGGCTCAAGAAACTGCGAGCTCTAACGTTGCTCTACATCGTATCACTCCTCTTTATTGTACCTCTATCATTCATTAATGGAGAGACTGTTGTCACAATGCGGTCGGCAGTTCTGTGTAACAAGGCTCCAGTTGCCTTTGGCACGCGCTCGGGATTTTCTTCAAAGTCGCGTAACAAGAAGCAACAGCGCGTACGACTGCTCAACTCCCAAGCGGACGGGTTGGTTCGCCATCGTACGGATTGGTCGTGCAGTACTATAGTACTATAGCTCACGACGGCTCTTCTTGAGTTACACTTTCGCTGAGCCATGGGTAAAGATGGTATCAGCACTTTCCGATATTGCGTCTCACAGATAAATCGATATGTTGTTATACAACATTATTCCTCTCTGATCTTAGTAAACTTGCTCCGTATATCGTTATTGATTACGCACGACTACGGGACTCATTCCGCTGGATACGCCGGGTTTACGAGGCATCTAAAGAGAATACCCGTATCCAGTACGCTGGCAGCCAACGGACACGGTGGATGGATTCCGAATATTGTCGCCGTGTAATATCGCAAAGCGAGTAGCCGGTCCGTAGGCATGGGTCGATCGTCGTAATACTCTGTGTCCCTCTCAGATGGATCTCGTGATCGCTGCACAGTTGTCTGAGCGTATTATGCGAACATGGCGATTCCCGGGATTGTCGACCATAAATGACTCGCAGGTCAAATGTGGCTTCTGAGGGGACTTCTGGCGCACCGTCGTCAATATCCAACTATGTAAGGGGGACGTGATTCACCGTTTGACGGTCGTGTTGTCTGAAATCCAACCAAGAAGATGTTCGGAGGCATGAATTGGTCGCTTCGCCAGAGAATGATGCGCTGGAGCGGCGCCACAAGGTCGGCATCACTAGTTTCGATCTGAGCGCAAGCGGTGTCTCTCGACAAGCTCCATCAACGTATTCCACACCGGTCCAACCATACTCAATGTCGCGATCTCCAAGAAAGGGGGTCATCTCGGTGGCTGTCAAGGCTTGTTGCAGCCCGCCTCGCCCTGAGAGTCAGGTCCGGGATTAACAGGGCCATGTGGCTGCCATTGACGACAACATCTTCGCTTCATTCTCCTCAAGCGTCCAGGGTTACACACTAATGTTCCTCCTTCGCTTCCTAGACGCCCAAAGCGGTCACGATGGGTCTGAGCGTCCGACTGCATTGAGCTAGTCAACACCCAGTCCACCAAGTCGGGCAGAAAGCTAGTACGCCTACCGGGAAAGTGGTCTCGAAAGAAGCTGAACGCGAATGTGCTTTTTGTCAATTGGGCGCGTCGATGCAGTTATGAGCAGCCAGTAGAATCGACGTCTTTTCCTCAGCACGTCGTGCGACGTTCCAAGATCGCTGAAATGGTGAACGGCCTTTGGCTGGGGTAGAATCGCAAGGGTCTTTAAGCTATCAGATGTCAAACAATCTAAAAAGCCTTGAATCGCCGAGCAAGTCGGAAAATAAATCAATTTTGATGTCGACATTATCGTTTCAGTGATCCCTGGCTACTTCAACCATAGCGCCGGAGACTATGTGGTCTAGGGTTCCATGTCGTCGATCCTGCGCTGAGGCTGACCACGCAAATGGAGAATTGGACGCTCCGACAGCCCACCAACGACGGCAGACCCTGCTAATAGAGCCGCGCCAAAACGGCTGCGCTACGCCGGTTAGCTGCGCTTCGTCGAGGTCGACGTCCAGGCAGGAATGTGCGACGGTCGCGCAAGCTCACCCGCACTTTGCAGCACCGCGGAGCATTTCTGGCCGATCAAGCGCTCTTCCGACCAACGGCCATGGGTATGCAGCCTTTTCCGCTGGTCTCCGAACGTGTGGCTCCGTCCGCCCTGCTGGGCATGCAAGTCAGTGGCTCCGTTGCAACTTGCACCCCTTGGTGCGCTCAGCACGCCCGCATCTGCGGTCCACCGTTCGCGACAAAACCTCAATCTACTCAAGACGTCTAGCATCGCCTAGCGAGTGGCGAGTGGCCGGTTTTCGATCGCTGCGTTGTGCGGCGATGAAGCTTGCGCGCTGCAGAATCACTAGAGAAGCTTCTTGCGCGCCGGTCGAGCTTCTAGGGGGGGAGTCCGTCGGCGGTGGAGCGTAGGTGGGGGCGGGGCCCGCTATTGGAGCGACTCAACCCCCCTGTAGATTCCAGTCGCCGCGGCGTCTGCATTTCAAAGCCAAGTGATCGCGCACTCGCTATGGTAGCGCTCGCCACGTGCCTCAGATCTCGACTTCCAAAACGCCTCTCTCGCTACACGGCGCGCGGATGTTACGGCAGAAGGGTCTCGAACGTGATAAAAGAGCACATAGATAGTGTTTTCGCGTAAAGGAGAGCTTGAACAGCTAGCATGCAAAATGGGTTGCATGTGGCTACCCGAAGAAGTGTCTCAGATCCTCCTCCATGATCAATATGTCCGGGTCCGCGCCTTTGGAAATTCGTAATTCCCAATTGCGACGGTTGAATAGGGGTGATTTGGTCTACATGCGATCGTCGATTAAGATACCGGGAAGAAAACTTTGTCAAGTTTCAAGACGTTGGAGATGAGGTCACTTGGAGACAGGTTTATGGTTTTCGATGTCGGCGGCGTATATGGTGGAACCGCGAGCTGACGACCAATTCCCTTTTCTGGTTGAAAGCGCCGTGAAAGACTCAGGCCGTGCTGGTGGATACAAGTACGGCTGCAGTAGTTATAACAGTGGAGCAATGTGTTTGGAGATCAGATATCACCGTCATATCTTTCAATGTCGAGTCGCAACAGTTCCATGATATCCTCAGGCTGCCGAAAGGAAAGTGGCGATCGTCTAGTCCAGTGCATACTGTCTTATCAACATGCTTTGTTCACCATTGCGGCTACCACAAGCTATGACCTTTGTGTGAGACGTCGTAGCCGTCGCAGGTATCTTCATCTCGACTTCAAACTCGAATTGTTATTTGTAGCTCACAGTGGCTTACGACGCTCCTCCTTCTCCTTCAGAACTTACGAGCGGACTTGAAGGTATGTGTGGAAATTGAGAACTGTAGGTGCCGAACGCAAGGAGTATACAAGGCAGGATCAAGGATTGCGGATCAGTAGACTGACGTAAATAGTCGAACACGAAAGTGGTACTCGTCGTAGCATCGTAACTTCTCTCATGTACTCCTATGAGAAGGGTTAGTATAAGATAAGTTAGAATAACTATTATAAGTCGTACTGTAGGTCTCGATCTCAAGTTAATAATAAGCGCAAGGCGTCTGCAGCAAGCATTGAAGAGTGTATATAGTGAGAGAAACAGAAAATGATTACGATAGTATGGTACTTTCTGAACTGCGATATTTCAACTGACTGCGACAATAGTCGTTTCATATGCTGTGGTGAAGTACTTTGCTATGGATTGGGGAGTCACGAGCCTGAGAGAATTCCTCCAGTAGTGGTAGCGGCGATGGTGGAGGACACTTAGACATGCAGGTGGAGCGAGTATACGCGATATTGTTGATCTTACCACCATCGTACGATCACTGTCTCTCGACCTTCGTACGCAAGTTGCAACTCCGAAGCCGTGAACCTTTGGTAGCCAGAGGAATAGTTCGTGGCTGACGCCCACCGACGCTGCAACGAGCTGACAAACTTCCGGTTCCGTTGGGCCGGATCCAACTCTAGACCAAGAGATAGTGAAGAGAACCGGAAAATTGATCCAAGGCTTGCAAGATGGTATGAACAATTTCACGATGCGTCTAGCGTACGAGGCCTATTGCGACAAGGCCCACATCAAGCAGTTGTAACGGCAAATGTGTTGCTTCGAAACACCGATATTGCAGCAGCTGGTTTAGCTGGTTACTCGCGGAATAGATAGCGACACTGCGAAGAACCGGATGACGGTCTTCCTTCGAGCTATGTTGACGAGATAGCATGAAACTACAATGGCTCAGGCGAATGTGACGGGTCATAGTTCTGCTATCTCAGAGATTCGCCTTTGGAGACTGCCCAATATCTTCATGTGTTGGGTGAGTGGAGCTTAATCGCCATGGCGTCTCACCGGACTAGCAATGAATGCTGCGTAGACCCACGCCGAAACGCACACGAGATGGACGTGATGCAAAGAGATGCATGCTCATTCACAATGTCCGAAACCCAAAGAGCGCCTGGCTCGTACCAAAAGTAAACGATCATCACGGAGCTTATTGACGCCGACCGTGCATGAGAGGTTGCATTGGCCAAAACGCCAAATATTGAATCGCTTGACGCTACCATGAAAGTCGGGTTTCTCCGAAGGTCGCCGCTCCTGTCCGATATCACTGAAGACAGGAGCGCACAAACAGCGAGATAAGAAGAGTGAGAGGCAAAAATAAAACAATCAGAGACTGGGAATGATAAAGTGAAGACGCAGATGGACCGAAACTACAGAGCTTCATTAGGGTATGGCTTATGCTCACTTCTGTCCCAGAGCGCTGGACGGAGTTACGCGAGGACGGACTCGGCATCTCGGGAGTATGCGGTAGTGTCGATATTGTGGCCGGCTACTGCAGTACGCGGTGGGATCCTATACAAAGGATGTTTTAAAATCGAGTAACATTCGGCTGAGAACTGACTGTAGAGCCGGCTAAGTCCGGTGGAGGGATGTCATAGTATGAAAGCTATAGTAAATGACGAGAAAATGGTCAGCATCCAAAGGCCAGGGAAAGCGATAGGTGGAGACTGGATGAGGGATTGCAGCAGAACATTGGAGCAGAAGCCGGACGTCCAGCTCACAACGTCACATCAGGCTGGAATTTTCGGCTCAGGCACGTCGGCAGATCCTGTGCCTGACCGTTGCAGCCGCCTAAACCCATCTAGACAGCTAGTTCTGAAGTCCGCAGCCAGACGCAGATCTGTTGTATCGTATGTCATCCGGTGGACCCAACCACAAATGCGCTGTGGGCTAAGTAGATGGCGCACATTGCATTGGTGAGGATGATGGTGTTGAGATCCACTCTTCCTTGAACATCCGTTCCGAATGAGAGCGGGCAGAGCGATTCATGTGCCAGCAAAATATGAATGCGATCCAGAGTGTTGCAAATGCCGATTTACCAGTCTTCTTCTGAAGAGGAGGACGAGTGTCTCTCGGCAGCGCAGCATATTTAAATCTGATTTGCCGATAAAAAGTTAAATGCAATTGAGGCTCTGTCGGAGTTCTGAGCACGGTGAACAGGGCATTACCAGCCTCGAATTACTTGGAAAGCACAGAGTATGTGCTGCGTATAGTCTGTTTTAGTCAGGCCTCCGTCATCCGAGATTATGCAGGTCGACTCATGGCAAAGTATCTCTCGTCAAGTCTCAACTCTCGTGGCTACAGCCCAGTGAAAGGCTCTTTTGGCCGCCCGCCGCTCGTTTTTCGCTTCCCCGCAACCGTTAGCTGATCCGTGAGGACGCCTTTGGGCCAAGTCCGATGGCCCTCATAGTAGCTGATCTGAACGGCCCGTGTTTAGGGTATTGAAATTGCGATTGCAAACGGTAGCGGAAATCAAAGCGAGGTGGAAAGGCTCGATATATGAATTGCTGGACTCGTTGACCGTAACGTCCGACCGAAAATTAGTAGAAAGCGAGGGCGTAGCAGAGGGCCGAGTCGCACATCAGGTCCCCTGGCGGAGCCGCTGACAAAAAAAGGAAACAAGCGAAACTCCGTCTGCCGACGTGATGTGTTTGATCGCCACCCTGCAAAAGTCCGGACGGGACCTTGGAGGCCAGATAGGCGGTGCACTTGCCTGGCAGGCCTTCTAGCGAAACTTCATTCCCTCAGTAATCGCTTGCATCATCAATATTGCAATCGACCTGCTCGCAAAGTCGATGAATGAAAACTTTCTTGGACAACAACCTACCGCTGTAGTGACGGGCATGGCAGATCTCTTCCGAGCCCATCCGCCGCTGCTCATCCTCCCTTTTGCATGTACCGTCGTAAATTTTGCGAATTATTGTGATCCGCCGCGGTGCTACTATTCTGAGCAAAGACCGGCCAAGATGTGCTGAGTTGAAGAATTAGGAGGGGCAACGGGAGCCTGCTAGTGGAGCGAGTCACCGGCCGCGGTAAGGCAAGCCACACTGCCACCACGAAACTTGAATCCTCCACCTCTCCTTATCCTCCTCACCACGAGGGCTATGTCCGTCCATCATCGGCCGTATCCATTTTGGACTCTGCTACCCTTCCAGCACGCTCTCTCCGTCCTGGGCAATTTGTGAATTCATCATCGTGGATGCTATGGCTACGCAGACCTGCGATACAAGCATCGCTATGACCGCACGTATTGCCGCTCAGGACAGCATCTGAAGCGATTATCTGTTTAGAAAGCAACACAAGCTCCATCAAACCCCGCTCTAGCTTTACTACCGTTTGGCTGCTTCCCTGTCATCCATTCCTTTAGGGCTTGGCCCCGTGTCTAGATCTGCTTTCCCTTACCTTCGTACTTTGCGCCGAGAGACTTCCTGTAGTAAAACATTCGAATCGACTCCTGGTTCAATACTTTTCTCCTGTGTGCTGTCCTGCTTTCGGAACAACTATAGCAGTTAAACCTTACTTTCCTATCTCAATTTTTCTAGCAATTTGCAAACTTCATTTCCTTTTCAGGCCTCTTTTTTCCGAATGTTTTGCTGGATCGTGGCGTGGTGATGTGACACTAAGTCTGGATAAGTGAACAAGCGTCAAGATCGACTTTTCCATATGCCTAGCAAGGCTATGGGGATCGTTAGGCCAATTCCTTTGGTTTCGAAAGTTTCTTTTCCAGTTGAGGCAAGGCTGAGCACGCAGCTGACATAATTTGACAGCTTGCTACGGCGCGGTTGACGGCTTGAGGGGACCCGATTTATGGTCGGATCTTCGAAACTACGCACTGTCCCCCCAGCAGTCTCATCTTCGTTATCACGACAGTGGAGAATTGCCCGTTACGTGGGCGGCTGGACAGTCACCGCGCCATGCGTCCGATCGTTCGCTACCATTCCAACAATAGTCCTTGCGTCTCACACCCTCGGCCATTATGCTCGGCTGGCGAGCTTAGCCTTCCGCTGGAGACTCCGTCGCAGGCCCACCGAGTTTGGCAACGTCAAGAGCTTGATGCTACTGATGTCGTCGGGCAATGCTTCAAAGCCCAGCAACCCGTATCTGTGCTCAATGGATGGCCCTTCGGCCTAGTGCATCGCTCGATCTATCCAGTATAATCGCCAATTCCTGTGGCTTGGTAGCAAAATCGACAAGCGTCTACAAATATAGAAAGTATCTTCCCCGGGCACAGGTACTTTTAAATCCCATCTCCCCCTTCTCCTTACGAGCCTCAGCCTCTCATAGACGAATTATACCCTCTTCCATTTGCCGCTTCTTCCTTTAATTCTCCGTTGAGGCCGAGTCTAATATATCACCTTGCGGCTCCCATCACCGAATAGACTCAACGACTTCACTTACCGTCGTCGGCTTCTCTCATAATATCACCGACCATTCCTAAGAGATAGTCCAGCAATTCGGCCTCAATCTTAATTTCTGTTTCCTTTTCTTTTTTACTTTTCATCGTACCCAAAAATCGAGCAGATACAAGAACATTCATCATGAATGTCCTAATCTTCGGGGATCAGACAGCTGATCAAACACAACTCCTCCGCAAGATCGTGACGAGGAAGGACAACACACTGCTAGCAGCGTTCTTAGAACGCTCTGCCGCCGCAGTGCGAGATGAGGTTGAGAAGCTTCCCAAAATCAAGCGTCAACACATGCCGGACTTCCTCACCATCGGCCATCTCATTGAAGCCTACTTCGAGAAAGGCTTCAAGGTGCCACAGCTCGAGAGCTGCTTGGTCACCATCTCTCAGCTTGCACATTTCATTGGGTAAGTGTTTTCGTACTCCTGCATGTTCCCGCAAGCGCTGATATCGTAGGTACTACTCTGAACACCCGAGTGAACTGCCAAATGTGTCTAATACCCGCGTGATCGGTCTGTGCACGGGTCTTTTGGCTGCCTCCGCCGTTGTTTGCGCCAAATCATTAAGTGATCTACTTCCTCTTGCAGTCGAAGCTGTTCGGATTTCGTTCAGAACCGGCTCGATCGTCGCTAGTGCGAAGGACTCCCTGGAGCAGACATCCAGATCACAGGAAAGCTGGTCGACCATTGTGACGAACACGAACGAGCAAACAGCCAAGACTGCATTGGCTGATTTCCACGCACGCAATGGTATTCCGCCGTCCAACCAAGCGTACATCAGCGCCGTCAGCGTGATGGCTTTGACTATCAGCGGACCGCCATCAACCACGAAGCGCTTCTTCGAGGAGAGCGAGTCTCTCGGCAAGAACCACCGCGTTCCGATCCCGGTTTACGCTCCTTACCATGCGTCGCACCTTTACACACAATCGGACAAGGAAAGGATTCTCAATGAGGAGACTGCAGCCAACCTACGCTTCTTCCGACCCAGCGGTTTGATTCACTCTGCCACGACTGGCAAGTGTCACTCCGCTACCAGTGCCTTGGAACTTTTGCAGCTGGTCTTGGATGAGATTCTCGAGAGTCCTGTAAGATGGGATAGTCTGTTGGAAGAGGTGGTTTCTCAAATCACGGCTTCAAGTGGATCTGAGTGCATAATCACCGCGTGCGGTGCAACGAACATTACCAACAGCCTTGCTTCCGCGCTTAAGGTTGGCGGCCAGTCGTCGGTCGTTGTTCGCGATCACACTATGTGGGGCGAACCATCGTCGATTAATGGTCGCACCCAGAACGACAAGATCGCTATCGTTGGTATGTCGGGCCGCTTTCCCGGCGCTCCCAGCCACGACGCGCTTTGGAACCTTCTCGAGAAAGGTCTCGATGTTCACCGCGAGGTTCCAGCTGATCGCTTTGATGCGAAAGCGCATTGCGATCCTTCAGGAAAAAGCAAGAACAAGTCGCACACGCCATTTGGCTGCTTTATCGACGAGCCAGGTCTCTTTGACCCGCGCTTCTTCAACATGTCTCCTCGTGAAGCGGCTCAAACTGATCCCATGGGACGTCTTGCGCTCGTCACTGCTTATGAAGCTCTTGAAATGTCCGGTTACGTGCCAAATCGCACACCATCAACCAGACTCCACCGCATCGGCACTTTCTACGGCCAAACCTCTGACGATTGGCGAGAAATTAACGCCGCCGAAAATATAGACACATACTTCATCACTGGAGGTGTGCGTGCCTTTGCTCCAGGGCGCATAAACTACTACTTCAAGTTTTCTGGCCCATCTTTCAGCATTGATACCGCCTGTTCCTCCAGTTTCGCCGCCATCCAGCTTGCTTGCACTTCGCTCTGGGCTGGTGATTGCGATACTGCCTGCGCTGGCGGGTTGAATGTTTTGACTAACCCTGACATCTTTTCAGGACTTTCTAAGGGCCAGTTCTTGTCCAAGACTGGTAGCTGCAAGACCTATGACAATGCTGCTGACGGCTACTGCCGTGGTGATGGTTGCGCCACGGTTATCCTCAAGCGTTATGAGGATGCCATTGCTGACAAAGATAACATTCTTGGCTGCATCCTGGGAACGGCTACTAATCACTCTGCCGAAGCAGTTTCAATCACTCATCCACACGCCGGTGCACAGGAGTTCCTGTACAAGCGCGTCTTGGCCACCGCCGGTATTGACGCTCACGATGTTTCGTATGTCGAAATGCACGGCACTGGTACTCAAGCCGGCGACGGTATTGAGATGACCTCGGTCACAAATGCGTTTGCACCACGCAACCGCCAGAGACGCCCTGATCAACCTCTCTATCTCGGTGCATTGAAGGCGAATATTGGCCACGGTGAAGCTTCGTCCGGTATTAACGCCCTCATCAAGGTTTTGATGATGATGCGCAAGAACTCCATCCCACCAAATGTTGGAATCAAGGGAGAGATCAATAAGACCTTCCCCAAAGACCTTGCTCAGCGTAACGTCCATATCCCAACCACTCAGGTGCCTCTTGTGAGGAAGGGTGCCGAGCCGCGCAAGATTTTCGTCAACAACTTCTCCGCTGCTGGTGGTAATACCGCTATCATATTGGAGGATGGACCTCTCCGCGATGCACCGTTTGGAACTGATCCACGCAGCACCCACTTGGTCACGGTCACTGCTCGCTCCATTGCAACGCTCAAGAAGAACATCCAAAACCTCGGAGAATTCCTAGCCAAGAATCCGGGTACAACACTCCCAAGTCTGGCATACAGCACGACTGCCCGCCGCATCCAGCACAACTACCGCGTGGCGTTCGCTGTCGACGAGATGAGCAAGGTCAAGGACGCCCTTGAGGCTCAGATCAAGGACACTTACAATCCAATTGCTATGGTTCCAACCAAGACCGCCTTCTGCTTCACCGGCCAGGGCTCTCAGTACACGGCTCTCGGCCAGAAGCTTTACCAAGATCTGCAGAGCTTCCGCGCGGACATTGACGAGCTCGACGGTCTTGCACTCAAGCAAGGCTTCCCATCATACATCCCTCTTCTGGACGGCACCGATGTTGCATCTCTGTCTCCAGTTGTGGTTCAGCTTGGCATGGCATGCATTCAGGTGGCTCTCTCCCGCATGTGGGCCTCCTGGGGTGTTACTCCCACTGCTGTCATTGGCCATAGCCTTGGCGAGTACGCTGCTCTGCACGTTGCTGGCGTTGTCTCCGCCAGCGATATGATCTTGCTTGTTGGTCGACGTGCTCAGCTTCTTGAGAAGGACTGCACCAAGTATACTCATGGCATGCTTGCCGTCAAGTCCAGCGTTGATGATCTTGAGCAGCTTCTTGGCGACAAGATGACCGAGATTGCTTGCATCAATGGCCCTGAGGAAACCGTTCTTTGCGGTTCCACGGACGTTGTCGCTCGTGTCGCCGACATTGTCGCCCAGAAAGGCCTCAAGTCGACCAAGCTCAACGTGCCGTTCGCTTTCCACAGTGCTCAGGTTGACCCCATCCTGGATGCCTTCAAGAAAGCCGCTTCTCCAGTCACCTTCCACAAACCTCAGGTCCCCATTCTTTCTCCTCTGACAGGTGACATCATCCAAGAGGCTGGCATCATTGGTCCCGAGTATCTCGCTCGCCATGCACGTGAGACGGTCAACTTCTGGGCCGCTCTCGCGCAGGGTCAGGATGAGAAGATCTTCGATGAGAAGACCGCCTGGATTGAGATTGGTGCGCACCCAGTCTGCTCTGGTATGGTTCGCGCTTCTCTCGACGGTACTCCAATCACTGCGCCTTCACTCCGTCGCAACGAAGACCCTTGGAAGACTCTCACCAACAGCTTGATCACTCTCTTCCTTGCTGGTGTTGCAATCGATTTCAACGAGTACCACAAGGAATTCAATGATGCTCATGAGCTTCTTGAGCTTCCCACAATGGCGTTCGACAACAAGCGCTACTGGCTCGACTACCACAACAACTGGTGCTTGACAAAGGGTGAGGCTGTCACCGCCGCTCCAGTTGCTGCTCCGTTGCCTGTCGTTGGGACGAAGTCCAAGCTCTCAACGACCTCCTGCCAGCGCATTGTCCGCGAAGAGCTTCACGCCAACTCGGGTACCGTCGTCATCCGCTCTGATCTCACAGAGCCGAAGCTCCACAAAGCCGTCACTGGCCACCAGGTCAACGACGCTCCTTTGTGCCCATCTTCCCTGTACGCTGATATGGCAATGACTGTTGCCGACTATTTGTACAAGGAGCTTCGTCCGGCGGGTGAGCCTGTTGGCTTCAATGTCTGCCAGATGGAGGTTCACAAGCCTCTTGTCGCTATTGTACCTCCACCAGTTGACGGCCAATTCCTGGAGATGGAGGCTAGCGCCGACCTTGAAGAGAAACAAGTGCATCTTAAGTTCCGCACTGTTACTCCTGAAGGCAAGCTACTCCAAGATCATGGCCATGGTCTCGTGAAGTACGAGCCCATCGAGCAGTGGCAGCAAGAGTGGAATCGTGTCTCGTTCATGGTCCAGACTCAAGTTGACCTTCTCAAGCAGAAGCTTCAATCCGGTGCCGCCCACAAGGTGCTCCGTGGTATGGCATACAAGCTGTTCAAGGCCTTGGTCACTTATTCGGAGGCGTACCGTGGCATGGAGGAAGTCATCCTCGATGGAAAACAGACCGAAGCCACTGCCAAGGTCAAGTTCCAGACGACTGAGAAAGATGGAGAGTTCTTTTGCGCGCCTTACTGGATCGATTCTCTTGCTCACTTGTCTGGCTTCATCGTCAACGCTTCCGACCTGGTCGACTCCTCCGAGTCTGTTTACATCTCTCATGGTTGGGGCTCGATTCGCATTTCCAAGCCTCTCTCGGTCGACAAAGAATACACGTCGTACGTACGCATGCAGCCTGCTCCTGGCAACATTTCTATAGGCGATGTCTATATCTTCGAAGGCGATGAGATCATCGGCGTTGTCACAGGCCTCAAGTTCCAGAACATCCCTCGTCGTGCACTCAACATCATGGTTCCGCCAGCGAAAAAGACAGGTGCTCCAACACCTAAGGCTATTGGTGCTGCACCCAAGGCTGTTACGGCTGCGGCTCCGGCTCCAAAGGCCGCAGCTCCAGTGGCTGCTTCCGTTGTGAAGAAACCAATCAAAGCGGAGAAGCAGAAGAAGGTGACAAAAGCAGCGCCCGCCGGTGCTCCGACTATGGTCTCTCGCGTCATGAAGATCATCGCAGAGGAGACTGACGTGGATATGTCTGAACTCGTTGACGATGCTGCATTCGAGAACCTTGGCGTCGACTCTCTTCTCTCGTTGACCATCTCCGCCAAGTTCCGCGAGGAGCTCGACATTGAGATCAGCTCGACTCTCTTCACTGACTACCCGACCGTCGGCGGCATCAAGAAGTTCTTCGCTCAATACGATGGCGCCGCACCACTCGTCGAAGACGATGACTCGGATGTCTCTGAAGCGAACTCAGATGCACCAACTCCTTACGATGAAGAGTCAGTCAGCACGCCTGCCAGCTCTGCTCCCAGCACTGCGCCAAGCGTATCTGGTAAGGAAGACAAGGAAGAGGCCCAGGTCGCCAGACCAGTACCGGGTGGTGTCAGCCTTGCTCGCAAGATCATCGCTGAGGAAATGGGTGTTCCAGTTACAGATATTGGTGACAACGCTAGCCTCTCCGAGATGGGCATGGATTCTCTCATGAGCTTGACCATCCTTGGTTCCCTCCGAGAGAATACCGGCATCGACCTTCCATCAACGTTCCTAGTCACCAACGACACCATCCTGGACATTGAGAACGCGCTTGGCATGCGCCCCAAGGCTGAGGAGAAAAGCTCTACTTCTGCTCCAAAGCCCAAAGCCGCCGCTCCTAGGGCTAAGCGTCCTGCTCTCGCCGAGGTCAACGCTAAGCTGTCCGCTCCAAAGCACCGCGATATCTCCCACCTGCCGCCATCAAACTCGGTACTCCTCCAAGGCAACGCCAAGCTCGCCACCAAGAGGCTGTTTCTCCTGCCCGATGGCAGTGGAAGCGCAACCTCCTACGTGTCGATTCCCAACCTGGCTCCAGACATGGCCGTGTACGGACTCAACTGCCCATTCATGAAGAAGCCGGAGCAATTCACTTGCGGCGTTGAGATGGTGACTGGCGTCTACATTGCCGAGATCAAGCGTCGCCAGCCCCAAGGCCCATACGTCATCGGAGGGTGGAGCGCCGGCGGCGTTTTGGCTTACGAAACAGCCATGCAGCTGATACAGAACGGCGAGGAAGTCGAGCGGCTGCTGCTGCTCGACTCTCCCTGCCCAGTCGCCCTCGACCCGCTGCCAGCGCGCCTGCACATCTTCTTCGACCAGATCGGGCTGCTAGGAACGGGCAAGCCTGGCGGAACTCCCGGCTGGCTGCTGCCGCACTTCGCCGCCGCTATCAAGATGCTGTCGGCGTACGATCCGCAGCCGTTCCCGGCGGGCAAGGCACCGCGCACGGCGGCCATCTGGTGCACCGATGGCGTGTGCCCGAACCCCGACGACCCGCGGCCGCCGCCGGCGGAGGAGGAAGACCCGGCGCCCATGAAGTGGCTGCTCAACAACCGCACCGACTTTGGCGACAACGGCTGGTCGCAGCTGCTCGGCGACAACATCGAGTGCTACGTCATGGGCGGCAACCACTTCTCCATGATGAAGGAGCCTCACGTAAGTTTTCTTCATCGTCTACCTAATCATTGAGCTTCCCACTGACAATCCTCCTCTACAGGCTCAGAAGCTAGGTGAACTCATGCGCAAGGGCATGGGCATCGAGGCGTAGGAGCTGACATTGCTCGTGCTGGTCCGGCATGTCACGTCGACGCCCGCCACGCAGTCTGATCAACCTTTAGTTGGGTACATGCGTTTGGATATCACAGTCTCTCCTTTGGAGGCAATGGGCACCGGTGGGACTCGGCGTTGGATTGGTATCTCATTTTCACGATCCCTACTCGAAGCACGGCTTCATCTAATGTTTAGCTCCAACAGCAATGACCGCGCTCTCTCAGACTTATGTGCTTTTGCTTGTTCTAGAGTGGTTGGGTTCTACATGGGTTAGGGAGTACAGCGATGCCTTGAAGCCTTTGCTTTTCTGTGCTGCGTTCTTGCTTACGGTCGTGTTATTTTCATTGCGATGATCTCCGTTGTAAATAATCGTCTCGATACACTTTTCAAACATCTGCTCGATTAAAAAAAAAACCTGACCAGTTCCTCTTCGTCGGTAATTTTCCGTCCCGGCATACCTCGGAACCGACCCAAGACGTAAGTCAAGGTTCGGTGAGTCCGGAAATCTCGTGATAAACATCCGAATATGCATCTTTGCAAGGGACTTCGCCGACGTCCGTGGGTGAAGCATGAATTTGAAGTTTGACATGAGGATTGACACGGCAGCCTCGAAGTCATTGGATAGTCCAAGTGCCGGTGCTGTCGATCATGATAATCAATATACGGGCTAATGCGTGCGGACGGGCGGCCTACAGCAGGGGCTTATCTACCTTCGTCTATGGCATCTTAATTTGAAAGGTAGTAGCTATCCGGATTGAGAAGGTGAATGACGAAAGCACAAATGGAGACATCGGCTGCAAAAGCCATCATCCTCCTGTGGTTCAGAACGCCTTTGTCACATTATCTGATAGCCGCTTGCTCATTGTGGAGCTTGTTGGACATTTGGCTGCAGTTTCCGAAAGTGCCAACGCAGCAAGGCTAATCCAAATGACGAAAAAGGAGCAGAGCAGATCGTCTTGGAGCTTCCCGGTTTCGTCAGTCGTTTGACAGAGTTGAATGGAGTGGGGAGTCATTAAGTCCCGACCCGATGTGAGATCATTTCCTATCAGGAACGGCGCTTGTGACACGGGACCTGGTGCTCGGCGCGATGCATTGACGCCTTCAAAATCTCATCCCTCCAGGGTTGTTGTTTCGCTTTCCCTGGTCCTCCTTGCCGCAGATCATCCTCAGCTATGCATACACGGAAAGCTGGGCTGAATTGGAGTTGTCCGATGGGCCATCCTGTGAGATATGAGGTTGGGTTAAGAAAGACGGAATGAGGTCACCTCCCGTCGATCCGCCTTGACCTTCAGCCACTGAAACGGCAACGGCTCGCGGCCAAGATTGAAGTTGGTCAAAACAACGGCAGCACTATCGAATCTGACTAGCGCCAGTCATGTCAGAGGCTCCAATTCGACTCCATTCTTTCCGTCATTCTTCTTAGCGGATGTTCACTTCCGTCTTTGGAATTTCTTTAGCTTTTCTGAGTACTGTACTTCCAGTAGCCTGAGGTCTTTACTTTACTTTATGGCCTTTATGCCTCATAAGTAAGGCGACAAATCTAGGCCTTGTTGCCTTCAAGCCACACGTGTGACGCACAGACGCGACAACGCACGACGAAGCTCAAGCTCGAATGACAGCAAATTTAGAGAAGCATATTAGCCGATTGTGAATCGTAATGGCGGAACCCACAGCTTTACAAGCGTAAGTTAGACGCAAGCTGCTATCTCTTCAAGTCACCCAGTATTAACCTGAGCCTCTAGAAGCAACGATGCGCCGACTAATCCTCGCGGGATCCCTTTAGCTCCCTTCGTCGACCGGGTCGAAGACTACGTCTCGTCGCGCGCCGAAGTCGAGCCCGTGCTCAAGAATTTCCAAGAGATGATCTCGAAGTACCAGTTCATGCAGGTCAACACGGAGGGGCGGATGTTGGGGCTGAAGGACAAGATCCCGGACATCCAGAAGACGCTGGACACGGTGCGGTTCCTCTCGTCGAGGAAAGAGAGAGCCGGCGACGACGCCGAGCCGTTGGAGACCACCTTCGAGCTCAACGACACGCTGTATGCAAAGGCCGTCGTGCCACCCACCGACGAGGTCTACCTCTGGCTCGGCGCCAACGTCATGCTGGCTTATCCCATCGACGAGGCGGTTGCGCTGCTTGATGGCAAGCTGAGCGCTGCGAAAACGAGCCTCAGCAACTGCGAGGAGGATTTGGATTTCTTGAGGGAGCAGATCACGACCATGGAGGTTGCGACTGCGAGAGTCTACAATTGGGATGTCGCCATGAGGAGGAAGGAGAGGACAGAGCATGAAGAGGGCACGAAAGGGAAAGACGCTGGCAAAGAGAAGGGTTGAAGAGTCTATCTCGGCACTATCTGGTGTGGGATACGTTTCTCCGTTGTGCATTATGATACCCCGGGGACTGCATATGGTTAATCACGGGTCGAGAACGCATGGCCCATCCACAAAGCTGGCAAGTGAAATTAGGAAATAATGGCTTGCAGAAATTTAAAGACTTCGGTGGTAGCTCACAAGGGCAGGTCCAGAATTTGCGGTGAGATGCAGACTCGCAACTGAGGCGAGCACAGTCGTAGGAAGCGCCTCATAGACGATACATAGATTGAGCTTGAATGAAAGAGATAAATCATTCGATGAAGCAAATGCTAAATTCATTCCGATTCATCCGATGCTATGCCATGCTTCCAATTTTAAGGTCGTGGGCTAACACAATGACGCTTTTATCGTACTACCCAGGCAACTCTACTCGCTGATCACACATGAACTCGACCTCTGGTATCTCAAATTGATCGTTGTCCTAGCAGCCGATAATGCGCAGCTCTCGGGTTTCGGGTAACTAGCTTTTCCTCGATCAAGACAACCGCGAAAACCCACCCGTCGTTCCGACTTATAATTCGGAGTACGTGAGACATGTCGCCGTGCTTCCACCTAAAGCGATTCTCTTTGAGTCCAAAACGGTCGCTGGCGATCTCCCAAGCTGCCATTCGTGCCATTTCAAGAGAGCTCTTGTAGAGCGATATCGCCGGGAAATGCTTCGAGGAGATTGCCGTGACGCGATAGACTTTATTTTGATCTTCTTCGTCGTCGTCTTCTTCAACCACTACTTTGAGATCTCCGCTATCTTCTTTGTCGTCAAGCTCCATTTCGAACACACCAGTGACAAGCTCGGTTTCGAGGGTTGAAAGGTCCTTTTCATGTTTTGCCTCTGCTGCGTCCATGTTTGGACTGTCAGTGTCCTCTGACATGGTCGTATTGGCTTGTTGGTTGTTCTGCAACCCCATAACTTTGATGCTCTTGAGGAACTATTGTCTCGAGTTCAGCCGGATCTGAGTGTAAGTCCTTGGGTCGAGGTACTTGAGTGATGCGGTATGTGAGGGCTTCACGCAGAGGTAACCAACCGATCACCGCAGCTGGTGTTGCTATGAGAGGTGTTTTCGGCTATTGAAGGCATAACGCTTGCTGTCATGATGCAAACGCCGAACAAACTCACTTGGATGAAAGAGCAATCCGTCGGTTTGTCTCAAGTTCATGCAAACCGTCTACTACACTCCGCATCGTGCATCGTCTTACAATCCAGGCCGCAAACTCTCGATCCACACTTCAAGCACCTCACTCTCCCCCAATATCCACAAAGCTCGCAGAAGTATCTCGGCGGAGGAGCGTTGTCGTCCGGCGGCGCGGCACGAGCAGCACCGTACGATAGCGGCGGCACAGAGAGCAGAGCCTCTATCTGCAGCGGCGAGACAGCGGCGAGCGTGTCGACGCGCAGCAGCGGGTCCGTCTCAGTCTGCACATCAGCCATCAGCACGTCCTCCGCATCCGCGGCCTTCTCCGCCGGCGCCGCAGCAGGAAGAGCAGCGCCGGTCTTCGCACCCAGCGCCTGCGCTCCCATCATCGCCTCCTCATCGTCGAGCCAGTTGCGCCAGGTCTTGGCCGACCCCAGAATGCGCCTAGTGCCCTGTGTCCTACCCACGCCACCGGCCTTGTCGCGCGGAATCGCCACGTCCCTCGCCGGCGCGTCGCGATCCAGCTCCTGCAGCCGCCGCTGCATTGCCGTTTGCTGTCGCGCCGTGAGGTCCGAGTGGGCTTGCGCGCCGCCCGCCGCGCTCTTGTGCCGTGCGCGTGCGCCCGTCGGGTTGATCGCTGCTTTCGACGGGTCGATGTAGTTCGATTCCGGAATGTACGCCCATCCTGGGGCTGGCGCGGAGGCCTGGTTCGCGAGGAGCTCGATGTGTGGCATTTTGGTGCTTGGTTGTGGGCGTGTGAGAAGTGGCGGAGGATCGAAGAAAGTTAATAAGGTACATGTAAGTGGTTGATGGCGTGGGCACGTGACAGGCCGAATGCAATGTTTAGCAAGAGCAACGTCAAACTTAGGTTTAAGCCTTTCACAGTGGGAAGATGTAATTCCACGGGAGTTTACAGCGTGAGATATATCTTAGGAGGTTGAAAGGGATTAGATTTGACTGAACTGCTACGGTAACGCTCCCGCAGATCTCCTCTCCAATACTCCTATCTGTTTTCTGAGTGATTTTCTTAACGCTCATGCCGAGATAATGATTCGCCTGGAGATAAATTAACCTCAGTGAAGAGTTCAGGCTTTCTTGGATGGCGTATCCCGCAGGAGCGGATCGAAGGATCTGCTCTGCTACGCACGACAGAGTATCCTGAGTTGTCATATTTGACAAGCAACATTTGAATTGACAAGATGCGAGCTCATCATTAGAGAAGTTCAAAAGGTCGTAGGTACTGCAAGTCTAGCAGCGTTGACCAATTGCCGAGTTGAAAGTAGCCACGGAGGTCGGCGTGACTACAAGAGTTGAGATTGCCATAGATGTATTTCGCGAGATGATTAGCGCCTGACAGACAATTGACAACCATGTGATTGCACAATGTCAACGGACGCCGTAGCAACGATTCCGGAGAGTAGTAAGTTGGTGAAGGAGTGATGACAGTGAGTCTGAGTGCTTGTAGGAAGCGTGTGTGACATAAGAACGACAAAGCCGATCTAACCATAACTTTTCCCAAGTTTCCGGACACAACAGGCCGTATAAATTCGAGATGTCGTCGAATGAGTTGGGGATATCGGGGATAAGTCGAGCTGCGACGTAGCGCATGGGGAACCAATACTGTACAGTCGTAGATAGCAATCGAAGTTTCGTGATGAAATGTTTCACAAACCCCGCCATACTCTCGAACTGGAATCTCATTAGTCATGCCCTTCATGAATACCTGGCAGACTGTAGACTCCGATCGCAGAAAAAAAGAAAAAGCAGATGTTCGCCGCAGATCTTTATATCTAGCCCGCGAAAAGAGATCTGCTCAGAACCGCAAAACTCGAATAACCCAAAAGAGTTCCGCCCTTCTTACATCCAAGTCCCAAAACGCCGTTCCGATGCGGAAGTTAGGCCTGTTGAGCGGCAGGAGGTCGACCACCTGGCTGACCACCATAACCACCACGGCGATAGCCACCCTGCTGTTGAGGGCCACGTGTCTGATTGGAGCGTTGGCCGTACTGCTGCGGGCCACCGCTTTGGTTGTAAGGTTGACGGTTCAGCTGCTGTGGACCAGTGGGGATCTGCGGACGAGGGTTGCCTTGAGGGCCACCGGCGCCAGCGTTTCCAGGGTTGGCACGCTGACCATTTTGACCGTTCGCTTGATTGTCGCGCGGAGTATTGATAGGTCGTGGGATATTCTCGGGATTTTCATAGACATAGAGTTTCTTCTCGATGACTTGAGGAATAGGTTGAATCTCAGTGTCAAGTTCTTGCTCAATCTGATAGAGAGCCTTGCGGTCATCCCAAGTGATGAGGTTGATGGCAATACCCAAGTGTCCGAATCTACCAGAACGGCCAATACGATGGAGGTACGTCTCAGCGTGCTTCGGGAAGTCGAAGTTGATGACGACATTAACAGCCTGAATATCAATACCACGGGTGAGAAGATCTGAGCACACAAGGTTGCGGCACTTGCCGTTGCGAAAATCGTGGAAGACGCGATTACGGGCTTGCTGAAGCATACGAGCGTGAGAGTAGAAGCATGAGTATCCGAGTTCGGTGATCTTCTTAGCGAGCAGCTCGACTCGGTTGGTTGAGTTGCAGAAGATGATGGATTGGTTGATCTGAAGCTTTTGGAAAAGCGTATTCAAACAGTGCACCTTCTGTTTTTCTTCCACAAAAGCATAGTATTGCGTAACACCGCGGAGAGTCAATTCCTCCATCAAATTGATCTCGTATGGCGCCTTCATATGCTTATCCTTGAATGATTTGACAATCATGGGGAATGTAGCACTGAATAACATGACTTGACGTTCCTTCGGATGGAAAGCAAGAAGTTGTTCGATGACGGGCGTGAATTCTGGTGAGAGTAGTTTGTCAGCTTCGTCCATGACAAACATTTTGCATGCTGAGAGGTCCGCAACGCCCTTGCTCGCGAGATCGAGGATACGGCCTGGAGTACCGACAACAATATGAACAGTGTCGTTCAATCGAATGATGTCATCTTTGAGGCCAGTACCACCAGTGCTGACCATGACGTTGATATTTAGGTGTTTGCCCAGGTTCTTGCAGACCTGGGATGTCTGGAGCGCAAGTTCACGAGTCGGTACCAAGATGAGGGCCTGGATCTTTGTGCCTTTGGGATTGATATTCTCGAGGACCGGAATGACATAGGCCGCTGTCTTGCCGGTTCCGTTCTTAGCACGAGCAAGGATATCTCGACCTGTTAAAGCAACGGGTATGGCCTCCTCTTGAATCGGAGACGGTTTCTCGAACCCAGCTTCAAATATACCCATGAGGAGTTCACGCTTGATATAGAATTCTTCGAAATCGAGACCTTTGGTTTTGGTTACGTCCTATATCAATGGTTAGTGCTGAAAGCGTATCGATGCACAGGGATATAACTTGCCTCTGTCTGCGGACGATTATCTTTCGGAGGCCGCTTAATGGTATCACTATAGTAAGAATCAATATGAGGCTTTCGCTAGGAGTGGAGTGACATGATGTACCTCAGCTTTGTGGCTGCCATCTGGTTGGTAAGTTCTTCAGCCATTATGTGAGTGATAACACCGTCTCCACGGACGGCAACAGGCTCTGGGTAGCCAGGCAGGAAGGTTGAAAGATAGGTGGGAGAGGCAACACACTCGCTACTCTAGATGAGGCGTAGCTGAGGCTGGAAGCTTCTTCGGCTCAATAGAGCTGAAACCCGGGCTTGTGTGATAGTTTGTGATCGTTGGAGCCGGTTCTGAGAGTGTTTGTCGGTGTGCTAGTGTCTGCCGTGAGAGATGTGAGTCCTTCACCTTTGCTATCGCAGAATTCACTTGAGCCGCTTCAGGAGGGGTGTGTGAATCAGTCTTCGCGAGCGATGCTTCAAGCGGCTGTTGCTTAAATGTGGCAGTTGAGCAGGATCTTGGTTGCAGACTCGTTGCGTAGAGGTTGAGGTAGGGGATAGAGAGGCGATGTGTTGTTGGGTAACCAAACAAGAGGAAACAAGACGTTGTCGAAGAAACACTTCTGTAGTTTAGAGGTGCAATTCAAATTGATCGTCAGGCCACTCACGTGATGTGCGTCTGCCCACCTTCTTTCTTCTTAGTGGCTGATAACGAATAAACAGCATGAATGCTCCGTAGGGCCTATATTTCTGTCTCTTGGAATAATTACCCATTAACAAACATACCCGAAGCCGGAATGTCCTTGGCATGTTTTCCCATCGCATGATGTCAGTACCGTCACTGTATGCGACACCTCCCTTGCTTAATGACAGAACTTGACCGCAAGTGTGAATCTTTCTCTCCTTGAGATCCATAACCACGTTAGAGTGCCATCACCAGTCTCCTGGTGGACACCCTTATTTCATCTTCTTCATTGGATAACCTCGAATGCACTGTCTTCTAACATTCTGGTTACCTTTCATCTCGGTGCCACCATGTCGATCGGCTTGCTTTGTCGAGGATGGCAGCCCTTCAAGGCTACCATCTCTATTCTGTCGCCTCCATTGCGAGTGATTCCGCGAAGTACTCTCCGATACAACTGTCGTGCTCATAGCTCTCAGCCATTTAAGCGCGGCCTCTCATCCACCTCTTCTCGAAGCTATTTAATCAAACGATACATCGTCTTCGGTATTGTGGGGTTAAACGTCTCAATTTTTGTGACTTGGAGGGTTGCAATATCAAGAGCCAGGGAGAGTGGGGACTACTCGTTGCTCGCATGGATGGATAGGAACTGCATTCTAAGTTCTTCGAATCTATCCGCTGGTCGATATTGGACTATCATCACTAGTGCTTTCTCGCATCATGATCTCGGGCATCTCCTTGGTAACATGGTCGGATTCTGGACTTTTTGGACCATCGCGGCCGCAGCGCCGCAAGTCACTGTAGCCAACCTCCTCATACTGGCTTCCGGGTCTGCAATATCTGGCAGCGTAGCCTGGCTTTGGTATGAACGCCGCCGACACCGAGATTCAAAGGCGCTGGGAGCTAGTGGAATGGTCATGGGAATGGGTGCTGCTGCGGCCTGCATCTCTCCGTTTTCGCAGGTGGCATTCATTTTTCTTCCGGTTCCCATACCGCTATGGGCAGCGGTGGGTGTCTATGCACTCTATGATTCCTTCTACTTGGACGACAAGTCGAGCAGAGTCGGGCACTCAGCACATCTAGGAGGGTCTGCTTTTGGCATCATTTACGCTCTGATACGGCTATAATGCTATCCTGGTTAGCTTCAAAAGCAGGACGTCTAATACCAATATTTGGGAAGTTGACTTGAGCTTCGAGGGATTATTCTACATTTGCGTAAGTAGAAGGAGAAAAACCGCATGTGTATCTACCCCGAGCAATCTTCTACTAATATGTTTATGTACTTGGTATTATCTTATCCCGAAATCTTCTTACTATTACGCCGATGAAATGCGAAAGACGGTTAATGATAATATATAATAAGACTAGTGGTAGGTTAAATTATGAATATTCTGCAAGCGCCCGCTCCCGGTCAGCTACCGCCAGCATTCGACGCGATAACTCCTTTTCCACGCGTTCCACGTTTGCCTCACGTCGACTCACTCCCGCCTCACGACGCACCAAGTCGCGCTTTGTTACCGGGGCCGGACATGTGCAAGTCACAGCAGGACATACGAAGCAACTACTGTCATAAATAGGCACGGAATCCGCGAAGCCCCCTCTCACGACGCTTATCAAGCCCTGGGACCAGAGATTGAAAAGAGACTCCGAATACAACACGCAGTTGCCGTCGTTGAATGAGAACGACAGACATTGTGACTGTGCGAGACATTGCTGCTCGCACGCACCAAGTGATAGAGCCGTGCTGGAACTGAGTCCCAAAGGCGTCGAATTAGTATAAAGCGCTTGCTCGCCACAGAACGCTAGCGAAGGTGGCTCGAGCGCCGGCGTACATCCATCGTCCGTCGGCGGCCGAGGAGCGCTACCTGAACAAATGAAACAGGAGCTGTCGTAGAAGATCGTCGTCGACCCGGAGTCAGCGGTGGTGGTGAGCTCGGACGTCGCAAGATTGAAAAGTACACATTGCAACCTGCCGACTGGATTATACGCGAGGCTATGGCACGTGGGTTCGCCAGCGCACAACAGCGCGCACGCGTCGATTGAAGCTGCCGCTCCGCCCCACAGCTGCGATCCTGTGCCGCTGTTATAGTCGGCTGCGTAGCCGCAAACACCAGACGGACTTGCCGCCGGCGTACATGTGGGTGGGACGTTAGGTGCAGCGGTCGAGGCCGTGCTGTTGGATGTAGCGGTCGAAACCGTGCTGTTGGATGTAGCGGTCGAAGCCGTGCTGTTGGTGATAGTGAGAGTCGTCGTAATAGTCGTAGTGTTGGCTGGTGAAAGGATGGTTGTCGTCGTTGTGCTGGCGTTCGCCGGCAGTGTGATGGTCGTCGTAGTCGTGCTGATATTGGCCGGCAGGGTGATTGTGAGAGTTGTGGTTATAAGGGTGCCATTGCAAGTGGTTCTCAATGGCGAATTGAACGTTGTTGACGTATCGGTTTTGGATGAGTTACTATTGGCCGCCTTTGAAGTACTGGTTCTCGATGAGGAACTTGTCCTTATTGAGCTACTGCTAGCCGCCTTTGAAGTACTGGTTCTTGATGAGGAACTTGTCCTTATTGAACCACTACTGGCCGCCGTTAAAGTACTGGTTCTCGATGAAGAAGTTGTCCATGTTGAGCTACTAGATGTCGTTGAGATCGTGGCTGTCAGAGGGTTGCTGACAATGTTCTAGGGAGCCGTTAGCTTAGTGTTGGAACGATGAGCTACCATTCAACGTACCGTTGGAAGCGGAGTTACCATACACGAACTAGTAATGTCAGCAATTACTTCTATTAGCGCTAATGGAATAATACAAACCAGAAGGACGAGAGAATTTTCGACGACGCTGCCTGTAGGTTGGAGAACATGGAGCACAGAGCATCGCCTTCCACGCATTGTGTCGGGAGGTTCACCAATGCTGTGGCTGTCGGCAGGGTATCTTGGATGTATGAGGAACACCATTCATTTGCCGGCTCGTAGTTTCCAAGCGCCGCGTAGGGTGTGTCCGAGCACACATTCAAGGAGGCTAGTACAAAACCTTCGGGCAGCGCGCTGAGCAGTATGGCAACAATAGCAAGAGGTCGCGCCATAGTGGGTAACGGAACAGGAAAGGAGGAAGCGGTTACTATGCAGATTGATTCAGTCGAACATGATGGATTGCTAGTACTGCGGAGAAACTCATCCTCTATATTAAACGTCGTAGAGAACTCTGAAAGAATATTCCTAATCTTCTCACAAAAACTCTCAGCCTCATCTGCTCCCTGTCATGACTTCGTATTGCCATGTGAGAAGAGGAGGTATTTTGGATGATGCGCAGTCTTGGGTCTGTCAAGTGAATGGTCGCTCGAGTCCCAATTGTCTACCATTGATGTTGAGTGAGTAATACCAGGGCCACCATTCGCGAATGGAGCGCCTTGCTGAAGCCACAGCCAAACGGTGTCACCGTAAACATGTAAGCAAGATTAACGCATCAAGTGAAACGAGGTGCTGCCGAATTCGTGTAGCAACAAAGCAAGCAGCGTAAACCATCGCTTTTCCCTTTTTGCGATAATACGGCATGGCTTTCAGCCTCAAGGATTTTGCTTTGCTCCGCCGCTCCCAATGTAGCACACTAGCTTATTCAACACCCAATGAAAGCATAGCAGTCTCATCCAAGAGGCATAACGGCCAAGTTTAGTCTGTGTCTTAGACCTTCACTGAACGAGGAAGTTATTCATGTTTGCATTCTGCTTGTCAATTTTCAGCTTGCTTCCTTGGGTACGAACTTCAACGAGTTTCACAACGGCGGTGAAGAGCTATATTAAGTTTCTGGGATGCTGAGAACTGAGACCGGAGAATTGCAAAAAGGGCCATTCCGAGAGTATTGAAAACCACAGCACGGCGAATAAATAAGGTCGCCGTAGAGTGCATGTTACTGGGTTGTCAAAGCACGCTCTGTGCAGAGGATAGTGTATTCTCAATGGCTTTTTAACCATCAACATTCTTCGAGGAGAAAGCGTGAGAGTGAATGCCAAAACTTACTAGACAAGGGGACAAAGTGTCTTTTAAGGAACTCAGCTCGAGAATAAGTATGAGCTGATAAGGATATAGTTATTCGCCGAAAAATTAACCTCTCGTGGCTTACCAATTACATCATGTCGCTGTTCTTCTCTGTCCTCCTACGGAAGCAGACACTGTGAATATCACTTCATTCAAAATTGCGTTGCTGGTAATAATTCCCAAGGAGAGATGATACATTATACTGGTCAAGAAGACACCTGCCACATTTCGCATATTCTACATTGAGAATATTCCTTTCCGCTGCAATTGAATACATGTAGGTGTGGAGATGAAACAAGCATCTATCTGCGGAATGGGGGTGAAGTACGGCGTGGCTGAGCACTTAGAGTTATGAATGAATAAGCATGTGCAAGTGTCTTTCTCGCATTGCATGTATCTGATCAAGTTTGGGTGATGCGATGTATGTGAGAACTTTGAGCTTAATGTATCGTACCTGAAAGGCATCATGGCTTGGCACGGACGAATTTCTGCAACGAACAAAACTCCAGCTGTCCTCGTCAACTTAACCCCATCGCCACTTTACTCGCAGTCGCATTCCGTCGGCTACCTTCTCTGATGGCTTTTCTTTCTCCTCCATCACTCTAGTCCTTTCTCTGCAGCTTTCAAAGCTGTTTCCATATGTTCAAAATGCGGAGACTAACCGCCTACGTCGCCGTTCGTCAACCCAAGTTCCTTGATCTGACTTACTCCTAGTTCCTAGTATGCTGACCCTTCTCATCTAGGGTTCAACGGCTCTGGCAGCAGGCGTTATATCATGGGCTTTCTACGAGCGGCCGAACTTTTATTCGGCGGCCGTCTATCTCTCACAGAGCAACGCCTGCCTAATGGTAAGCCCGTCCTGCACAGTCATCCTCGCCCATCTTGCTGATACTCTTTTAATCGCTTAGATTCTGTCAAATTTGGCCCTCATCACTGTTTCTGGCTTCGTTTACGGATTGCAACGTCTCTTGTTCGGTCCACTTCGCCCCGTTGAGATCGAACAACTATATGAGCGAGGATGGTTTGCCATCACCGAGTGGCTGTTCGCCATGTCAACCTTCCGTGACGAATTCGGTGTCTGGTTCTTGATAATGTTTGTCAGTCTCTTTGTTGGCAAACTTTGGGGATGGCTGGCCGATGGTCGAATTGAAACTCTCGAACAACAACCTCCGTCAAACCCTCGCTTGTTCCATAGCCGACTGATCGCGTCCCTTACCCTCTATGTCCTCTTCGCAGTTCAGATGTTCCGGTACTGCCTCGATACCGTATTCTACGAAGCGAGACCCGGTGTTATGGTCATGTTTGTCTTCGAATTCGCTATCATCTCCATTTCCGCTTTCTCTACAATCCTCAGGTACATGCTATGGGCAGAGGAATACAGAATCATCAAAAAGCAAACAAAGGAAAGAAAAGAAGCGCTAAAGGCCGCCATACGTCAAGCTCAAGAGCAGTCGCAGAATCAAGGCACTGACGAAAGTCAAGAAGCAGCTGATACAGCAATGCAAATTCCTCAGACAGAAGCCGAAGTGGATGAGGAAGACATTGAAGTGCCCGGATGGGAAGCAAAGGGCAGCTGGCTGTTTGCATTGGACATTGGGACCGACTTCCTTAAACTTGTAGCCTATATGGCCTTCTTCACCATTCTCACCGTTTTCTACGGCATACCCATCTATATCATCCGCGACATGTACCTTACGCTGCGATCATTCACCAAGCGTGTAAGCGACTACATCCGTTACCAACATGCAACCAGGGACATGCACGCACGATATCCAGACGCAACCGCAGAGGAGCTCGAGCCCGACAATACCTGCATCGTTTGCCGTGAGGAGATGCGTCCGTGGCATGCCGCTGATGCTCAAGCACGTCGTGCTGCGGATCCTCTTGCTCACTCCGTCAATGAGCGGCACAGGCCCAAGAAGTTACCCTGTGGCCATATTCTCCATTTTGGATGTCTACGCAGCTGGCTCGAACGACAACAAGCATGTCCAATATGTAGACGCTCAGTTCTTGCACCAATGCAGACGCCAGAAGCAGGTCCCCCTGGGGTTCCACAGGCTCCAAACAACAATGAGGCGAATAATCAACGCCCTCCAGCAAATGGCGGTCGTGTTTTTCAACTTGGACCACTGCGGTTTGAAGTTCGGCGATTTGGAGCAGATCAGGACGCATTGCGGAATATAATGGCCCCATTGGGCCAAGCAGGAGTGAATGCAAATGAACAGCCTCAAGCCACTCCTCAACAACCTATTGCGACTGAAATTCCTGCAACCTCGACGTCTACACAGCCGGTGTCTTCGCAGCTACAGCAAGCGCGGAGCGCTATGCGATCAGCAGCAGTAGCGTGGCAGCTACAGCAAATCGAACAGCAAATTCAACAAGAGATACAGGCACTTAACATAGCTGGACAACGCCTTCAGATTATCCGGGCGCTTCAATCGGAACTCGATAGATTTCGAGCTGCATCATCTCAACCACCGGTACCGGTTACCTTGACTTTCTCTGGTCTTCAACCGGCGCTCCAGTTCCCAGGTTCTGCTTTGGCAGCACCTATGAACGTGCCTCTTGCTGCAGCCGCTCACGGACTGCAACAGAGCGCAGGAGCAGGAGCAGGAGCACAAGACGCACTGCCGGAAGGCCTCATTCTGCCGCCAGACTGGACAGCGATCCCGCTTCGCCCATTCGCCGACGCGCCAGCAGCGCCGCAGCCGGGTCCCTCCCAGGCCGCTGAGCCGGCGCAGGCGCCCTCCGCGCACTCCTCTCCGCAAGCCTCGGGGCCGCAGCGCGCACGCCGCAGCTCCTCTGCGTCCGACCTTTTCGCGCCCATCGCCAGCGCAGCCGCCGCCGCGCCAAATGGCCACACGATCGACCCGCAGCCGGGGCTCGCGAGCGCCTCCGCGCCGCCGCTCTCCCCGCAGCCGCTGCGCCGCGCGCCTTCGCCGTCCTCGCTCGACCACGCCGCCGCTGCCGAGCCGCGCCGCAAGCCGGGCGCCGACGCGCTCGCGCGGCCGCCGCCGTCGCTGCTGGAGGGCGGCGCCGACGCGCTCGCGCGGCCGCCGCCGTCGCTGCTGGAGGGCGGCGCCGACGCCTGGGCGTTTGCGCCGGCTGCGACGGCGCCCGCGGCGACGAACGGCGCTGCTGCTGGCGCTGCGTCGAAGCCGCCCCTGCCGCGACAGCCGCGCGTCGAGGATGCGGAGGATGAGGAGGGTTGAGTGGTCGACTTGTACAGTTCGTTTGATACCCTTTTTCGCTCGGGCTGGTCTTTCGTTTTCGTGCGTGTGGTGTCTCGGAGGGGCGACAAAATAGTGGATATGCATAGCGCGGTGTTTTTTCTTTGGGTATTTTAATTCCGGATTCTTCGATTCGCGTCGTGGTTGTCGGAGTGTTCACGTGGTAGGCATGCGATGAGATACATTGAATGCTCGGAGGTGCCGAGTCTGGACGAGAGGGGAGTATGCAAAGTGGTCAGCTAAAATATCGTGGTCAAGCAAAAGAATCACATAATGTGTTTCCGTATATGAAGGGACGCTCGCCGTCGCGGGACGAATTTACAATTTAGACCTCTAAAGTCTCTCCCTCGCAAGTCCATAATGATATAGTCAATGTGTCGCTGTCCTACAGCCATTCCTCCCTCAGGAAACTGTCGTAGTCTGTAACTAGAATTACCGCGGTGTCGGTCATGCTTTCGATCGTTTCGTTGACACTATCGATGGCCGCTTCAGCTCCTCTCCGCTAGTCCGCGCTACTTAATCGCTACTGTAGGAGTCTCTTCGA
>Ga0335072_10000534_pt1 | contig 72404 bp, 68 predicted proteins | sample Lox_Sample_21_FD_206725 | JGI IMG/M metagenome (GOLD analysis project Ga0335072, IMG submission 206725) | Soil microbial communities from Loxahatchee National Wildlife Refuge, Florida, United States - Lox_Sample_2.1 | ecosystem: Environmental > Terrestrial > Soil > Wetlands | place: USA...
TATATTGACAAGATGCACCGCCATGATGGCAATCAGCTGGCAGATATATAACCCGGTACACTCGCGCCAGTGAATTGTAAGTTTTTCATCAGAGCAATCCAGACTCCTTCATATCTTCAATCAAGCGGCTTCAATTCTCAAGCAAGTTTCCAATTCTTCCATCTCCTTCTATCAATCCTCATTCAGCAAAACATATCCCCTTAAGCACGCAGACACCCTCAAGCCTCCTAGAACCGCAGAACTCTCTGTCCTCTTTCAACCTAACCCATCAACCTCCTCCGCTACCAACCATGCCTCTCCTCAAAACCGCAGTCCAGCTCGGCGGTGCCGCCGCCCTCCTGAACGCCGGCGCCAAAGCCCTTGACCGCCACGAGAAGACGCGTTACGAGCACGACCTCCAGCTCCAACAACAGCAACAGATGCAGCAGCAAGCCCAATCCCAAGCTACCGGCCTGCAGGCTCCAAAATCGCACTCGCGATCCGCCAGCCCAGGCGCCTTCTACCAACACCAGCCCTACTGCAACGGCTCCTGCGGCGAACGATGCAACGGCCCCAGCAGCTACCAACACCAATCCTACTGCAACGGCACGTGCGAGGGGCGGTGTAATGGCGCCGGCAATGTCCAACGCGGGAGGGCTATCACTCCACGGCCACCGCAGCAGCAGCAATACTTGAACCCACATGACCAGACTCGGGACCCATTCGGGTCGCAAACGGCGATTGGGGCAGTGGAGGGCGGTAATGTTGGTGCGACGCCGCCGGCTTACGAATATGAATCTGTGCATGGTGGGGAGGTGTCTGGGGCGGCTGGGGATACGAAGAATTGAGCTCGCTTTTGTCTGGAAGATGGGCGTAAGCCTGATTTCTATTAGGTATTGGAAATAGAAATGAATGTTGATTTGGATCTACTCTCCGTCTTGGATCTTGCAAGACGTATTTACTTCAATGATGGAGCGACCCCACACCTGTAGTGCCTTCTCGGTACATGCATGAACTTGCGGAATCACTTTTAACGTTTCCAACATTTTCATTGGATCTAATCAATCGCTCGCTTAGGGTATCATCTCGTTACTCAAACAACAAATCCAATCGTTCAAACTTGTTTGAGCCAGCGAGGCTACAAAAGTAGTATCGGGCAATCGCCCTGATAACTGTCGGAGGAATATGTCGCGCAATGATGTCCACCACCTTCGTTAGTGGGAGGGGCTGGATTGGCCCTGAAGAGATCCCTGCCATGCAGCGCACAAAGTGTTGGCCAACGCCTCAAGAGCTCTGAACTCTACAATCTGGTAAGTTCACTCGTCCACCAATGAACCCAAAATCAAGCTTTGACAGATGAACTCGTTACCCACGACCCTGACCCGTCCAGAGTAATTGCCTTGCTGACCTCCAAGCAGATTCTCGGCCGTACAAACCTGGTTGTCGTCAACAAAAACCCATTTGTAGCCTTGTGATTCCCCATTTTCATCATCCAGCAAAGCCTTCGCGCCGTTCAAGTCAGTAACCTTCTCTATTCTTCCCGCACCAATCGCCTGTGTCAGGAAAACAAACGGCCGTCGCTTCTCCTCCGCCTTGCCGCGCCCTGTCACAAAGATTGCCGCACTATTCTTTAGCAGACTTGGCCGCGTCTCGATCATATCAACCATCTTTGCATTGCTGGGCTCGGGGATAGCTGGCAGAATGCGTGATCTTATGGCACCATCCAGCACTACACTCTCACCGGCCGGAAGTAGGTATGACTGCCAATCCACGACCCGTTCCTTGGCAACGCAGGACTCAATCCATTTCCCACTCAGACATGGCAAGTTGAGAGCGAGTGCTTGCATATACTTCTCTTTACGAGAGTGGCGGTCAGCAAGCAAGGCAGTGAAGCCCAGATTTGCAAAGTTTGGTTTGTAGGTCATGTCTTCGCTTGCAAACATTTCGTGAAAGCCGTCAAGGAGAACTATTCCACCGTTTGTGCGGATCAGATGTGTCAGGCTCGATTTGCGAGCCTCGTCATAAGAGATGGCGAATGCCATTCCGGAAAAAATGCCTACAGGCTCGGCGGGAGCGGTGGCTCTATTTACAGCTAGATTTCGTCTGCTTCGTGAAGATGGCGTTGCTGGAGTGGAGGGACGTTCGGGAGGTGTGGCAAGCCCCATCGTGGGAGGATTCTGATGTGGCACGTATTGATATTCTCGCCCCTTCATTTGACCCCACATGTTGCTGTCGAGATATATGGCCGAAATAGGTACTTCTGTGATAGTGTCTGCACTCAAGTCGGTTGGTAAGCTCTTCCTCTGCTTGGGGGCTAAAAGAAGAACCGAGTATCCGCGAATATCTGTCATGGGGTGATTTTTCGTAGAATGCGGCACCTTGTCCTTGAAACCACGAACAACGTGCGAGACTTTCGGAAAGCCTTCAAGGTTAACTTTGACCAGGTCGCCAATGCGTAGATCCAGTTTTCGAATACCACGAGCATCGGTCTCATCCGCTTCGAAACCTTCCCACTGAATCTGGTAACGCAGAGGATCGGAACCAGCAATTCCAAGGCAGGTCGCCGGATAGTAAGCTCGTGTCTTACCATTGAAACAAGCCAGGACCTGGTTGGGCGCCACAACGTCTCCTAGTGGTATGTTAAAACTAGGGCTGGTATTCTCAGGAGCCTCAAGCGCACGAGGATCACCATTCTCACTGGAGTTGGGAACGGATCCTCGCGACATTTGTCTAGTCGACCGACCGATCTGTGTGGCAGAGCTAGGGGCAGTTGCAGTAATTGTTGTGCGACTTTTGCGAGCTGGCATAGTCGATGGAGGTCGCTGAGACTTCGCGGGGCTCACCTTAGACTTGATCGCATCAGGCTTCTCAGGAGAAGCGGGGAGTTCCCAAACGGGCTCCGCAGGCCTTGAAAAGCGTGCGCCAACTCTTCCGAATGATTTCTTCGGGACTGGTGTAGAAAGCTGGTGTCTAGCGTTAGTGGATTGTAAAGCGGCCCTCATCAGATGTGGATTGTCATGGAGTAAGCCATTATTGTCTGCATCCGTATGACCAGGCGGTTGTGCATCTTTGGGGTCTGCTGGAGATCTTTTCTCTGGTTCTGAAAAGTCAGCTTCCTGTTCTTTGGCAACAGTAGGCCTGCTCTGCTCAACAATTGCGTTAGTCTGCCGTTCGCACAACCGCCTCCTCTTGTTGTGCCGACCTGGCGGAATCGGACTCGAGCTGCCAATCACAGCTTCGAATTCTTTGTCCACTACCGTCGCCATAGCCGCATCCATATCAAATTCGCTCCCGGATTTTCGCGGAGATAGATCTGCAGTGATCTCTGTCATCCGTCGTCGCTTCCTTCCACTAGGGCTAGCCGTGACGTAGGAAGGCTGTCGTGGCAGCGAAGGTAATGCGGTCTCAGCAGTCGTCGATAAATGTGTTTGCGCGGTCTCGAACTCGCCTGAACTTCGTAGCACCCGCCCGCTAGAAGAGCTGGCTGGTTTTGATCTATCTAGCTGTGGAGCCGAAGAGGCCAAGTCTGATCCTCTCGGGCCTAAGGAGCTGGTTTCGGGAATGGTGGTTTCTGTCATTGGCGCATGCTGTGACGCGAAGCGACGGGCTTGGACAACTAGACTGGTCGTCGCAGCAATAGATACTTCATTGAACTCTTGTCTGGGCGACTGTACGCTAGATGCAGGTTCTTCATCTATTTCACCGCCAGATACAGCTCCTAGATCTGGCTGGCATGTCTCGGTCGGTAGAGGCCGCTCATTTCCACTTGATGTGCGTTTGACAACCATCTGGGGCTCTACACTTTCTTCTGCTATATTGCTGCCGTCGACGTGGGTCGAAGAATGAGGAAGATTGCTCCTGACCGGCGAAGAAGACACGCGGGTGGCTCCAGACATAACCTGGGACTGAGGTACAAAAGACGGACCATCTACTGAGGAAGTCAGCTGCATACGTTGCAGGTGAGCAGGTCTCTGTGTCGATTGGGATGGCTGTGAATTTGCCACAGCAAAGGGCTCTCCGCTATTCAACTCTGGAGTTTTGTCTTTCCTCCGGACCGAACCATCTAATTGCCTGGTTGAAGGGCTAGACTCAACACCACGATAGCCATAGATCGGACTCTGGAGGCGAGCGACAGTTTCTGGTACCTCTAGTCCAGCGAATCCAAGGTTTTCTTTATCCTCTTCAGCTTGTACCACCATCTGACTCGAACGGGCAATCTCGACCTCTTCCTCTTGCTCCGTCTCTTCCTCACTCTCATGAGCAAGATCGGTCAGTCCATCGCCAGCCTCTTCAGAAATAGCAGCGGTCAGACGAATGCCCTGAATGTGGCCCGCTCTCCTTCCAGAGGGTCGAGGGGATGGTCTAGGTGATGATAGCTGTGGCCTGCTAGTTGGAGATGAAAACGGACCAGCACTCCCGTGTGACCGGGGCCTAGTTGGCGAAGACACAGCTTGGAACTGTTGACGGACCTTCGCTTCCCGCTCCTTTAGCCTCCTCCTGCGTTCCACTAAGCTCGGCTCCTCGTCAAAATCATCATCAGAGACATTGTTGTCTCCAGGGTCATCTCCCTCATCCCGTGCAAACAACGATAGTCTTTCTCGTTCAGCTTGTGATTGCTTGATGGACTTATAGTGTGAATATGGTTCTGTTCCTGTCTTGCGGAGATCAGACCTGGGACGTAAAGGTGACGACAGCGTTGCCGCAGCTGGCCGTGTTTGTAGCTCGATATTGGGCGAAGGTCGGTCGGACTGCGGGCCGGAAGAAAAGCCAGTGATAAGAGGCGACGATACAGCCTGTGTAGCTGCGAAAGCCTGGCTTAATCCCATCATTTTGGCCGGCGTTGGTGCACCACTTCTTGCCAGAGGATTGCGCGGCAAGGAAGGCGTCTCAACGATGTCTCCGTTATAGTCCCTTTTCCTGCTAGTTGTGCCTGGCGTTTTGAATCTTTGAGACTCTGGAAATTGCGACAGGTGGTGTTGCGTCTGGGTTGGGGAGAATTCGATAGGCTCGGCGTCTGAATCATCGTCTGGCTCGTGGTCTTGTGGTTTGTAGCTTGATAACAAGTCAATGTGGCCCTCGTCTCCCTCTTGCAGCGAGTCTTGTTCGACTTCGACACCGTCATGTTCGTCTACGGCGTGATCTGGCTGCCGCACACTCTTGGCTTTGCTAATGATGTCCTCGTAGATAGACTGCGAGACAGGCTGCGTGTCCTGAGGTAGGCTGTCCTGCGTGCTCATCTTTTTCGGCTGCTGACCAACTCTAGCTGGGGCAGCATAAGGAATTAGGGATATAGGATTGCCAGTGTTGATGAGGGCTTGAGTCTCGGGCACCGTACTAGCAAGGCCGAAAAAGGTATTTTGCTGGGTTACTTGTTGCGCGGGCTGTGAACTTGTGGCATGATGCGCATGATTTTGTGATGATGTCGTCGCCGCCGCACTGACTGAACGTTGGAAAGCATGCTGGATAGCTTTCAGTCGATCATCGCTCGACACGTCCTTTTCAAAGTTCGCGGCCTTCGATGGCTGTATGCAGGGAAGATAACGCCATCAGCCGTTATTGTGGAGACGCTTCCGGAGGGGATTGAAACTTACTTCGAACGCTCCTAACGCCGCGAATTTGATGCTTGTGATGTCGATGCTGTCGCTTTGGGTCTCCATGGCGTCGCCATCCATGCAAGGAATTCGACAGCATCAGCGGAGTAATTTCTTCCGCTCATGTGAAGTTGATGCCTCGACGGCCTCCCCGCATTACGATCAAAAAACTAAATGCCAATTGTCGGACGCGCTAAAACGCGCTCCAGATCTAAATCCCGTGACTACGAAAGGGGAATCAGTGTTCGGTCACGTCAGTGTTAAAGTGTTCAAAGCTTTTATTCGTGCTAATATATCAGTCCCGAGTTCTGTTCGGTGTCCATCGTTTCACGGTCACATCCCTTATCCTATACCTGGCGAACAGCTTAGCAATGTCAGCCTGATAGCCTCTCTCCTCTTCACTTAATGGCGGAGGCACGTCCACATAACACAATACCAGGGTCTTCACAACCTGAGCTTGTACTCTGTTCATGCCGTGGAGCCACCACCAATTTTTCCCTGTCTTTTCTGCAACGGCCTTCCGCCGCTCATCAGTCTCAGACCAGTATGCGTGACTATAAGACGGTAAAATGATGAGTGCGAAATCTGCATGTGAAAACGCCGGTCCGCGGTTGTAGAGGAGGAAGTCGACTGAAAACTTGACACCAGAGCGCACAACCCAACCAAGCGACCGATAGTGGTGGTAAGCCGCGTACGAGAGCATGAAAGGATCGTCCGGTTCTGCTGGAGCGGATATCGATCGGGGAGGGAAGTATGAGTGACGTCGAAAGAGGGGAAGAAGTGATGACGCGGGCAGGATGGTGTCGCTGTCGTCACAATAAACCTGCAAAACTCCTAGTCCATAAACCAGAAAGAAAGCCTCTTCCAGCGAGAGCTGGAGATGCTCTTGGTTCTCTGCAATGGCCGGTGGCTGATGGACTTCTTCAACAACAGGTGATGCTCCTGGCGACTTGATTGGTGAAATGACTGGAGAGCTCAAATCGAATTCTCGGGCTTCAATGGTAGGCGAAAACCGAACAACTTTCTGTGCCTTTTTGACGAGTTGTCCATTTCCATTGCTCGCTTCGGATGATACTGAGGTTGGAGGGGGAGTGGGTATGCCATTTGCTTCAATGGTCTTCTTCCATTCGTCGAAACCCTCTATTTTGCCATTGCTCTTCACTTCGTCCTTGTCTGGGGTGGGTGTTCTGCTGCTAGCCTCGTCTAGCACCGCTGCAATATTGTCGAACTTCTCGGCAGGAACTTGCAGTACATGGACATCGGCACTATCATTGGCATGTCCTTCCACTTTTCCTTCCTCCTCTAGCTTTTGGGCAATTGCTTGTTGCTCCTTTCTTGCCCTGTCCAACTTCGCCCCTCTTCTTTCTGCCCGACGTCGCCGAGTAGCCTCCTCACTCGTCTCTCCCTTTCTCTTCTGGCTCTCTAGCCAGGTCGGCTCGCTACGGCTCAGACTGCCTTTGCCAAAGAAGCCCATCTCCCATAGCTGACGGGCTGTCGCCGTATTTGTGACGTGTACAGATGAGGTAGCTGAAGAAAAGTAGCCGTTGTATATTGGTTGTCGGCGCGGTGGTGCTAAGACTTGTGCGAGATAGGAGAGTGCTATGGCAAGCAAGGACAGTGGATTGTGCGGGATAAGGACGGGTAGTGGATAAATTTCTAGCGGAAGAGGGTTTCTGTGAATGTGACTGTAGTTGGGTTTGCGATTGCCCTTTCGTCTCGCCGGCTTCTCAGCATCTAGCATAGGCTGGGCTGGATGTGGAGGTGCAGATGTCATTGTAAAGGGCACAGGATTGGGCGTTTCTATGAGGCTCGACATATTGGAGTGCCCCTTATTCTCTTGCTGGCGATCGCTACCTCCTGCCTAAGAAGGTGTTAGCTGTGGAAAAGCTCAGAGTCGTGACATGTGCTTGCTGCTGAATCTTGATTCAGATACCGTTGTAGTCTAATACAAGTTGGCCGACAGAGATGAATGCTGAAATCAAAGTGCAAACAACTAGGCTCCAAATGTGGTCATCATATAAAGAGAAATGCGTGGGAACGCGACCGGGGGGAGGGGGGAGGATGAGACTCACAGTCACAAATAGATGTCCAATCAATCAGAACTTGTGTGCTTTTATCCTTGTTCTGGGCCTCCAAATCTCTGACGCTGTGGAGATTGTTCCCTCGGAAGCACACGAGTACTATGAGTGAATTACACTCTAAAGGCAGGGATTCAGGAAAGGCTGTTATAAGTTGCAGCGGGAACTGCGCAAGTTGACCCATGTGGGTTGTTGCTTCTGACGCATGAAAAAAAGTTCGCGGGAGGGCTAAGCATACCCGGCTGGCCGGGCTGCTTGCCAACCAATCTATCCGTGACTGCAATAATTCTCCAAAATTTTTTGCAAAACCTTTTAGACTGGGCATCAAGGGTCTACAATCTCGCGAGTTACGTGCTGCCACAGTCCCTCTCCGCTTGTGATTACTGACCTAGTTGCAGGCAAGATGCATCTTATGTACATTGAAGACCCCGAAACGGGCAAGCGCATCTATACACTAAAGAAGGTGCTTGATGGGACTGTTACAAAATCTGCGCACCCTGCAAGATTTTCACCAGATGACAAATATTCGAGGTACGCTCGCCGAGATTACTTCAGACGCGCGAGACGACGGAGTTGACTGATGGTCCTGAGTGATAGACACCGAGTAACGCTGAAGAAACGATATGGCCTCCTTCTCACTCAACAAAGTACGACAAAAAGATTCGGCCCGAATCTTCATTGCTGACAAGGCACAGAAGAAATTAAGAAAGAGGAAAAGAAATGAGTAATGAGAGCTGCGTGGGAGTTTAGGCGCATGAGAATTTCGATACCCGGGTGGACGCTCTACATTTCGACCACACATACAGTTACATTTCGATGACAGAATTGCCGTTGAGATTGTCACATCTATCTCTTCTTCGAATTTATGTTCCTTCCGGCGCCTACTCTAACCCTGCCACTGCCTCTATTCCGATCGCCTGTTAATATATTGGGCAAGTAATCCTCATCCATCAGGTCCTTATCCTTTCTCCTGCTCCCACTGGTCATCGCCCTGACATACTCCTTCTGATCCTCCGCCAGCACCAGATCGTTGCCCCAACCGCCGTGGCCGCCACCATGCCTTGGGCCCTGCCACTTCTGGTTCGAAGTCCCACTGACTGGCTTCGGTATCGAAAAGACATTGCCCCTATTATTCCACTGCATATTCGCTTTCAAATGTAGCTTGACCTCTCCCTTGTCGTTTGTAGTACAACTTACTCGAGTGAGAGTAGGCTTGCCGCAGCGGGGGCAGAATTGCTTATTCATCTCCTTGGTGGTGAAGAAGCAGCCATGACACCTCAGAATTGTCCGTTTCAGATGTGTTATTCGTTTGCAGGTGGCGGGAGAGAGCAAGTTCAAGTTAATTTGAAGCAGAACATTTTGCATGGCAAAATCTCCCGTAATTGTTGCCACTTGTAGTGTCTTCGACTCTGATTTGGTCGAGACCGTCGAGCTTTCGTCCTTCGCTTGGTGCCTTTTTACATTAGATGGCGTGATCCATCCTTCTGAGTCCGAGTCCGACGACTCGACCTGTTCCCCTTCAGGCTTATCAGCAGTGTCCAACTCTTCTACAGGCTTTTCCAAATTTGATGAAGGGTTCGAAGACACATCTTCTTTTCCTAACGCTGTCTCTTGTATAGCTTGAGTCAGGTTCTCGACGCCATCGACTGTCTGCACACTTTCTTCAGGCTTCTCTTCCACGTGCGTCTCTTCGACTTCCGTTCGCTCGACTTTAACAGGCGGGCTGCCATTTACCCTCTTCTGCCCTGGGACTCTCCTCAACCGCCAATCGCCACCATTCCTCTCGCATTCCAGGTCATATGCCAGTGCCAGTACTTCAATATCTGTATGACTGAGTACAACGGCATCACCCGTCCTTCTTGCAAAGTCTTTCACAAATTTGATACTTTCCGGTTTGGGCGACCGCAGTGTGATAAATGGGAGGTAAAGGTTTTCGACTCGAGTGCGGGCAGTGGGATCTCTGATTTCAGCGATTACGGAAGGAGTCGTAACAAGTGCGTGACTTTTTGCCAGCAGGGTGGAGAGAGACGGCGTATTCAGCAATAGTGGAGAGGAGTCGAGGACGATAGTGTGGATAGGTTTTGCAGGTGGTGGGATCACCGCAGGCTCGACTGAAACTGAAGTCTGATCATTTGAGTTATTCACCTCAGCGGCCATGATGATCAATGCTCAGTTTAGATTGGCAAACTGCTGTTTACGAGGTTTGACATTGACCTTCGAAGGAAAGTCTCTGCGCGCAGCCTTGAGAGTGACCCAAAAATTCGTTAGTGGGGCAAATTAAGCTTCAGTTAGCTCCCGTTTGCCTAGAGATCGTGTCGCAGATCTTTGAGATCGGCTGCGTCATCAAGATTCGAGCCGAAGGGCATTGTCCTTCTCCATCCCAGCATTATGACTTGATGTCCGATGTTTTCGCTGATGCCTCGATTTCCAATATACAGAAAGACAATCCGTTCAATCTCATTTCTAGGAGGAGCTATGGCAGCTTCCAAAGCCGAACAAGCACCGCACTCTGTCCGACCGTACACGCCTCCAAATCCCAATGGGCCATTTCCATATTCGGTGAAAGACCTTACGCCCATGGATCCAGGTAACGACAAATCTTTCTACTCTGTACCACGGTGGGAGGACCCCAATATTAGCCTTTGTATTCCTACTGAGTCCTTTTTCAGCTTCGTCACCCACATCGACGACAACGCTATTCACAGCTTGCGAAAGTACTACGTAGACGTACTGCCGAGAAAGGGAAGTATCCTCGATTTCTGTTCCAGCTGGATCTCACATTATCCACCCGAGCTGGAAGAAGCACAAAAGGCGGGTGATTTACGGGTTTTCGGAACAGGCATGAACAAGTCTGAATTGAGCCAAAATCCAATTCTGGCGAAATGGACGATTCAGGATTTGAACGAAGACCCAGACGTTCAGCTTCCTCAAGACGAAGGCGAGGTCAGGCTAGACGCATCGACGTGTGTTGTTTCTATTGATTATCTAACTAGGCCTGTGGACGTTTTGGAGAGCATACGGCGACAGACCACGGATGGTGGAAAGGTTCATCTAGTGATATCGAACAGGTGTTTTCCGACCAAAGTTGTGGGCCGTTGGCTGAAAATATCCGAAGATGAGCGATTACAAATGGTTGGGGACTATTTGTGGTACAGTGGATGGAGGGAGATAGAGATAGTCACGGTCGTCCAAGGGACTTGGATGAAGGATCCGCTATGGGTTGTGCGAGGTACCAATACACCGAGTTCCGCTACAGGTGGAATGGAATGACACGCCAGCCCCTCTCCAGAAATATAAGCTACAACGGCGGCAACACCATGCCCTTGGGGACCTCGATCCACAGCTTCGTCTTCCGGTCCAGGCTCTTCCGCGCTTGCTCCCATTCATACTTGATATGCTTTGCCTTCTCTGGCGACCGAGGTGTAATAGCCGCTGGGTACGACTCGGGCATACAAAACGAACCCTTGTCTCAACTTCTCTGGATTGGGTATCAAAGCCTTGCGAGTAGTCTAATCCACGGCAGGCGAAATGTCAAATGCCCAGAGCATCCGCGGGATGCCTAGGAACAAACTCCTCTCTACAACATGCATGCCGGCGCATATCCCTCGACCTACACCAAAGGTGAATGTGTCCCGTTTGGATGCGTCGGGTTGCTTGCTGCTTCGTACAGCGACCGGCGATCGTCCATATAGCGATCTGGATCAAAGCGTCTTGGGTCCGGAAAGCGCTTGGTGTTGATGAACTGCATAAACGTTGTTCAAGACCCCGGCGCCTTTAGGGATGAGACATCCCATATACTTGTCCTCTTGGTGACTGCATGTGAGACTGTTGCAATTACTGTGGTTGCATCCAACGGAGAGATTCCTTCATACACCATCGTATATACTGAAGTGAATTGATACCTTCCATTTACGGCAGTCTGTCCTTCCCAACGACGCGATCAAGCTCTTCCTAACCTTCTTCTGTACTTCTAGAAGTAAAACCATAGCCTAGACGAAGCCATAAAGCGTACTTGATGTGGTATCGCTTCCAGCTTCCAACAATGTGCCCGAAATGTAAACTGCGCCATGTCAGTACAGAAGCACGGCTGAGTCGCACCACTCTTGATGCCGTTCTTGCACTTCATCCAATGACCAAGATAGAGCTGTTTCTCAACCTTGTGCAATTCGCGGCCTCTCTTCGGAGCTGGCAGGACAAAGTCTGGAAGTAGACGCAAAATCGGGAAGAAGTCAATCAGAGCTGCGGTACCTGTCTGGTTAATGACTGCAAAAGTCGTTGAAGCCTTCGAATAGTTGCTTCAGTTGTGAGTCATCCGGAGTTGGAGTTCGCCAGCTGAGGCAGGATATCAGCCATTACACGCTTTGGTTTGTTCACGAAGACTTACCCAAATGTTATGGCAGTAGTATGCGAGTTGCTCAATCTTCTGATCGCTTTAAGGAAATTCTCCGGCGCTTGCAAGATTTCAAAGAGCATCTGCTTGTTCTCAAGCACTTGATAGGGAACGTGTGGCCGAGCAGCTTTAGACGTTCAGGAGACCATGGGTCATCACCCTTATCATTCGCCATGTTAGTCCATATCGCCATAGCATGAAAGTTAGCATCCCCGCAACGCTCTGCTCGGTTTGCACGTACCATCACCAGCATCCTAAGTCCATCATTGTACAAAGTCTGGCAGATATATATGTCTTCGTCCCGAGGATGAGACTGTAGACTGGGCCATACTCTTCTACCCACTTCTGGAACTGCTTATGGGCGTCTCTCGAGGGCATCTAGCCAGATTTGTCAGGATGCCAGACACGAAGAGCCACTTTTTGGCTTACCTGATGAATATTGCCCAAGATTGGTACAGTCGGTGGCCCAGTAGGATACCAATTAGGACGTCTGCCTATACGCAAAGCTCGAACCATAGTAGAACAATGCCAGCCAAGACTAGGTAAGTTAAGAGGCGGAATTCCATCATTTATTCGCGTTAATAGTAGATATGAGCTCCCGGTCTGTCGAGGCAAGATATGTCATCTTTGCAATGGAAGAACGGGCTTTTAGCTGTGCAAGCTCGTACTAGTTCGCCAGCGAGCATTTTCGATTTGCTTGGAGGAAGGGAAGTCTTGCAAGCTCCACCCGGATGCTGGATCTGCTGCAGCCCAGAAGGCAGTGTTAGGGCGGAGCAATGAAAGGCTGCGGGAAACGATCTACGGATGAGCAATGGAAGCCGGCTCAACGGCTCGACGGGCAAATGTAGAGACAGCCAAAGTATCAGGGAGTAAGTTGTCATCTTAGTCGCTGTACCATGACATACTTGAACGCGGGATGAGAGGCTATTTCGATCGCGGCTCCGGGGGCTATGGATGAACTCTCTCTAGTGTGCTCTAAGCTAGCCAATGGCGCTGTCATTTGTTTATGCGAATCGTCATTACTCACGCGAGTACGGCATTCTCAATATTCTATCGCATCCCTATACGCACCTTCTTTCCCCTCGCGATAACGGCCATTTGACCTATCTTAGAGTCAATCATGGTGAAGAAAACGTCGGCTGGCTTGTTTGCTTCAATATACGCGGATCGCCCTTACTTGGCTGACAGGAGATATGACGAGTTTGTGATCTCGAGACCACCTCCCCCGGAACCTGTTCCCAGCGCAGAATCAAAAACTTCCTTTTCTCCCGACGCATACACCAAGCCATATCTAGAGTTTATGACCAACAACCCAACGGTCTTCCACGCTGTCGATTGGGTCGCGAATCGTCTGGAATCCGCAGGCTACAAATGCTTGCCCGAAAGGGACACATGGAACACAGAAATCAAGCCTGGCGGTAAATACTACACAAGTCGCAATGGAAGTGCTATCATTTCCTTTGCCGTGGGAAAGGACTATAAACCTGGCAACGGGGTTGGCATAGTCGCGGGTCATATCGACGCCCTGACCGCCAAACTGAAACCAATCCCAACGCTTCAGAACAAAGCTGGCTATGTACAACTTGGGATAGCCCCGTACGCTGGCGGTGGTGTTAGTCCTACTTGGTGGGATCGAGATCTGGGCGTTGGTGGCCGCGTGCTGGTTAAAGACCCCAAAACAGGCAAGATCGAGACACAGCTGGTGAAACTGGACTGGCCAATTGCACGCATCCCCACCCTAGCACCACATTTTGGAGCTGCAGCTCAGGGCCCTTTCAACCCGGAAACCCAGATGGTTCCGATCATTGGTCTTGATAACTCGGACATAAGCGGTTCAAGTACGCAGGCATCAAGAAAGATCCCAGCAGGCACGTTTGCAGCAACACAGCCAGAACGTCTCGTCCGTGCAATTTCCGGAAAGATGGATATCGAGGACTACAGCTCTATTGTGAATTGGGAGCTGGAGCTCTTCGACACACAGCCAGCACAGCTTGGAGGCTTAGATAAGGAGTTTATTTTTGCAGGCCGCATCGACGACAAGCTCTGCTCCTGGGCGGCAATTGAAGCACTACTGGCGTCTTCGGATGACAATTCGCCTGGCATCATTAAGATGGTAGGGTGCTTTGATGACGAGGAAATTGGAAGTTTTCTTCGGCAAGGAGCTAGGAGCAATTTCATGTCCAGCGTCATTGAGCGCATCTGCGAATCCATCTCAGAGAACGCAAGGGGATCCTTGGGAAGCATGGTTGAGAGCCCGTCGTGCGGCCCCAACCTTCTCAATCAGCTGCTTGCGAATTCGTTTTTGGTCTCGTCCGATGTCTGCCACGCAGTCAATCCCAATTTCTTGGGTGCATACCTGGAAAACCACGCGCCGCGGCTCAACGTCGGCATTGCGGTATCTGTGAGTCAGTCCTTTTACGGTACATATACTAAGAGCTAATAGATCAAGTACGATTCGAACGGCCATATGACAACAGACAGCGTCAGTGCCGCTCTCCTTCAACGTGTCGCAGACAAGTGCGGAAGCACTCTCCAAGCCTTCCAAATCCGGAACGACAGTCGAAGTGGAGGCACTATTGGCCCAATGACGAGCTCGAGGTTAGGCTGTAGGGCGATCGATGTCGGCATACCTCAGTTGAGTATGCATAGGTGAGCTTGCTCCAAACTCTACTTCCGATGATGATGCTGACGAAGATGCTGCAGTATCCGAGCAACTACTGGGAGCCTGGATCCCGGACTTGGAGTCAAGCTGTACAAGGGCTTCTTTGATTACTATGAAGAGGTAGACAAGGAGTTTCAATAGATTCTGCTCTCTTTGTAAGACATCCTATCTAGAGCATGGAGTGGGGGTACTGATCGTATCTTTGTGTATTATTACCAGAGCTCGGGCTCATCCATATTGAGCAGTGGGTAGATAGATAGATTCTGGAAATGTTGCATGGCGCGATATAGGACCCATCTCTGAAATTGGAGATCGACTGACGGTGGTCTAATATCTCTTTTGGGGAGCTTAACGGCTGCGTTTGCTAAAGACAATAGTCATACAGTACATGCTGCCTTCGAAGCGTGAAAGCCTTGTTACGCCTGGCAGATAACTAGCCGCCCCTGGCGGATGAATTACAATCTAGTTGCAAAATCTTGTTATGGGAAAATGTTTTGTTTGTCCAATGTCAAGGCTGTAGGATGGAGAAATAAATATCCCCAATCGAGTAGCTTACCTTCCTTTTTGAGCTCAACTCCAACACCCCATCATTGCATGAACATCCTTACAATACTCCAGCACCTCAAAGTACGTTGGTACACATAAAAGTCTCTCTGGCAATACCCTCCTCAACAATCATCTCCCGTCCACGCCCGCCCAACTCGCTCTCCACGCCTGGTTGCACAGCTCTCAACACAAACATGGCCTCGAGCGTGGCATCAAAGCGCCTCTTCTCGGAATACAAATCCCTCCTTACGTCCCCACCCGACGGTATCACCGCCGGCCCCATTAACGAAGACGACCTCTTCTCCTGGGAGGCGCTGATCCAAGGCCCCGAGGGCACGCCCTTTGAAGGCGGCATCTTTCCCGCCGAGCTCAAATTCCCCAAGGACTATCCGCTCAACCCGCCAAAGATGAAGTTTTTGGGCGAGATATGGCATCCGAATGGTATGTATCTGCGCATCAGCGCTCTCCCTGCAGACCTAGAAGGTATGTGGTGCTATGCTGACATACGACTGGGCGCAGTATACCCCAACGGCGAAGTGTGCATCTCGATCCTACACCCCCCGGGCGATGATCCGAATCACTATGAGCAGGCGTCGGAGCGGTGGTCGCCGATTCAAAGTGTTGAGAAGATCCTCATAAGCGTGATGTCGATGCTCGCGGAGCCGAATGACGAGAGTCCCGCAAATGTGGAGGCCGCAAAGATGTGGAGGGAGGAGAGAGCGGAATTTGAGAGGAGGGTCAGAAGGGGAGTTAGGAGGAGTTTGGGGTTATGATGTGATACGAGATTGAGAAACTTGCATATAGAAAGAATGAGGACTACTGGAAAGCTGGCTGTCCGAAGAGTCTGGGCATACCGTGTGCTATTTGGCGTATTGGTGGACCAATCACACTGGAATGGAGCATTGAGCAGAGCGTGTGATTGTCCAATTTCTATCGATAAGGGATCTACCGGCCCTGGTAGACCTATGAGGCTGCCATATCCCAGCACAGACGGACACGCCGTCACCCTTGATGAGCAGAGCGAGCTTGCCCGGACTCCGTCACTGAGAAGCAGATGCCAGTTCCTTCCAAATCCGATCCTCGAGTCAGTCCACCAGACCACTAGGTCTGTCGTCCAATAGCTGGATCTCGGCCTTTAAATTCAGCACCAACATCTCCTGCAGCTCCGAACGACATTGTTGCTGGACATTGTCTAAACCAGTGCTCTGCCTTGCCAACATGGCACGGATCCATTCTCTGTCGATCAATGTCAATGGGAGCAGTCACAGTCGAGGCAGGAGCGGAGAAGCGACGTGTGGTTAGGTCGGGATATCCTTCGCCCTGTTCGAAAATGTCAGAGCGGTAGTTTGTCATTGGAGGATTTCAGCTATACACCGCGACGAAAAGTCCGTTTCCAACCAAAGCGGGTCTGCAAAAGCCTTTCTCTACCAGTTCCCTTAAGTGTTGACTGAACTACTCAGCGCTGCTGTCAATCTGAGGAGATCTAAGCGTTCTCACCTCTTTCTCAATGACAAGAATCCATCTGATCTGACGAAGCGAAGCGAAGAATGCTGAAGATTGATGTCGAAGTTGGGAATAGTTGGAAGCCTCCAGCGTCCCACAATGTTGACCCGATCAGATTCAGCCAAGCAAGGAGTCTTTTGGAGCTGGCAGTCTTCACAGCTTCATTAGAAACCCGTCCTAATCCCATGGCTTGACTCAAAGCAATTATTCTGTTCATGATGCAGTCCATGACGCAATCATTGCTGTCCAGGTCTCCTTGCCACGTTTAGAGCCTTTCGTGTGGCACGGCAAGTGCATGCTACATCATCGACATATCTACTGTAGTTTGTTGTGTATGCAACAAGGGATCGCGGTAGTAGATGCGTCTGGTAAGCTTTGTCAGTGTTGCTATCACGAGGCGGATGGGGCCCAGCCTCTTTGTGACCATCACGCCTGTCGTTAGGGCCACATAGATGTCGGCAAGGATCTTTGCCACGCATGTTGCAGCAACGTTAAAATTGTGCTTGACATATCTGCGAATAACACCAACCAAAGCCTCATGCTTGATCCTTATTCTTTCCAGGAAAACAACATGTTACTTCTCGATCCAGAAGTAAGCGTTCAACCTGCTGAGTCACGGGAATCACAGTGGTCTTTACGTTTCTGATGCGCTTTAGAGTAATTGAAAGGCGACCGTGGGGACGGACTTGAATCGCTTATATCATACAGCCCAAAGTATCCCCAACGTAGGCAAACACCCGTTCTTGTGGCGTCTCAATATCAAGAGCATCCAAGTTTTCAGCAAGAATACCAATATTTTGTAGACTTGGACATAGGCTGGTAGAAGGCAGAGATGAGAAGACAAAGGCCGTCCAGCTGAAAATATCATCAGCGCAAGTTTGCGAATTGGCAGGTCACGGAAGATATTGATACCTCAAGCGTGCTCGTTGCATTGCGTACGACCATAAACCGCATTGGCGTGAGTATGCATTGGCCCCTACCACCGCCCATAACCTTGTAGCCTAGCGTTCGTGTTTGTAGCCTGTCAGAAGTACAAGGCAGGGATCTTTTACCCCTTGGTCCGTGCGCGAATAAAAGTATCCTCCGAGTGACCTGATCTTTTCGTAAGTGGCGGCGCAACCTCACGAGTGCCCTACCTGTGGTGTTCGAAGGTTTCCTTTCTCTCTCATACATGGCAAGTATTGTTCATGTCCGATATGGTACAAACTCGGAAAGCGGCTCAAAATGCGGTCAATGGAGCAGCGCGAAGCTCTGCCGTTTCCACTAATACTAAGTCGAATTATCACATCGAGCTTCTGGACCAAAAAACAGACTACTCGAGATGGCGGCTTCTTGACGAACAGGGCCGTCACACTTGGCATTACCTGACGACAGAGGAACAAGTCAAAGCATGGCCTCAAACGATTGCGGACAAATACCATCTAGGGCTACCCACTGTCCGCTACCACGCGCTGCAAAGAAAACTCTCGCTAACGATACTAGGGCTTGCCTGAACTTCCACGTGCCTCCAAACCGTCCGAGTCAATCGACAACTGCCTTTCATTTTATTCCCAGCTACAACTACCACCGGGCAATTGGGCTTGCGAGTATGGTGGCCCTCTTTTCCTCCTGCCCGGACTGGTCATTACCTGGTATGTCACGAACACGCCCATCCTACCGGCATATGCTGCAGAAATAAAGAACTATCTCTTCGCGAGACAAAACCCAGAAGATGGTGGGTGGGGTCTGCACGTTGAAGGCGAGAGCTCTGCCTATGGTACCGCAATGAACTATACAATCCTGAGGCTGCTAGGAGCCAGTGAAGAGGATGAGAGAATGGTCAAAGCTCGAGCGAAATTGCACAAAATTGGCGGTGCTTACTACGGACCACATTGGGCAAAGTTCTGGCTCAGTGTTCTGGGAGTCATGGAATGGGAGGTTGTCAATCCCATTCCGCCAGAACTGTGGCTCCTACCTGACTGGCTTCCGATCGCACCCTGGAGATGGTGGATTCATATGCGTCAAGTCTTCCTCCCGATGTCTTACATCTATTCGAAGCGATTCGTCTACCCTCCGACGCCTTTCATCCACCAGCTGCGGAAAGAGCTGTATGTGGAACCTTACGAGTCAATCGACTTCTCCTCACACCGGAATACCATTTCAGTCTTTGACAATTACCACCCAAAGTCATGGATACTCAATTTGATTAATCTTTTACTGGTTTACATATGGTTTCCTTACCTCAGAACCGCGTCTCTTGTGAAGAGGGCAGAAGATTGGGTCTGGAGGCTCGTCCAATACGAAGATCAAAATACCGACTATGCTGATCTGGCACCTGTCAACGCGCCGATGAATACGCTATGTTGCTACATGAAGGAAGGGCCGGAAAGTTATTCTTTCAGACGACATCTAGACCGGTTGAACGATTACATGTGGGTGAATCGTGAAGGTATGCTGATGAATGGCACCAATGGCGTCCAAGTTTGGGACACTTCTTTTACTATCCAGGCAGTAGTCGAAGCTGGCCTTGCAGAGGATCCGAAATGGAAGCCGATGTTGACGAAAGCACTGGAATACCTTGAACATGAGCAGATACGAGACGAAGTCAAAGACCGAGCACTGTGCTACCGGCAGTCGAGAAAAGGAGCGTGGCCCTTCAGTACGAAAGTACAGGGCTACACTGTCAGTGATTGCACGTCGGAAGCGCTTAAAGCGACTTTGCAACTGCAAAAACTATACGGTTACCCAGAGCTTATATCTGAGACTCGGACTCGAGATGCCGTTGATGTCTTGCTCACAATGCAAAACAAGCATTCGGGGGGGTTTGCTACGTATGAAACTCAGCGGGGATCTGAGCTTCTGGAGTATCTCAACGCGGCTGAAGTTTTTGGGCGCATCATGGTGGAATATGACTATCCAGAGTGCACAACCGCCGTGGTCACGGTCTTGTCTCTTTTTCAGACATTTTCCGATTACAGGTCAGCCGAGATCAAGAAGATCAAAGAGGAGGCTTTGAAGTACATCCGCCGAGCTCAAAGAGCTGATGGAAGCTGGTATGGTAGCTGGGGCATTTGCTTTACATATGCGGGGATGTTTGCACTTGAATCGCTTGGCAGTGTCGGTGAGACATACGAGAATAGTGAGCGAGTCAAGAGAGGTTGCGACTTCCTCCTAAGCAAACAGATGGCTGACGGCGGGTGGGGCGAGTCATACAAAAGCTGCGAACAGAAGCGTTATGTGCATCATGAGAAGTCGCAAGTTGTCCAGACGGCTTGGGCTTGCATAGCACTCATGGAAGCCGGATATCCCGACAAAGCACCACTCAAGAAGGCGCTGACCATGATCATGAGTCGACAACAGCCCAACGGCGAATGGCTGCAAGAAGCAATTGAAGGGGTGTTCAACTGTTCTTGGTAGGTTCAACTTTGCTTACTATGAAAGGTCTGTGGCTGACAAGTGGCAGCATGATAACCTATCCGAACTACAAGTTTTACTTTCCCATCAAGGCGTTGGGCATGTATGCGAAAAAATTCGGAGATGAGAAGCTCCTATGATTACTTGCTAGCATGAGATAGGTGCCCGAACATCCTTGTCCACTGGGACTGGATGGAGATAGGTACTTATACTCAGGATTCAATCAAGATATAGAATGCCCAAGTTTGGGCCTGCGGAAAGCGGGCACTAATGGGAGACAATCAGCTTTCCAAACCTGCCGCTCCCTCTTCTTCTGCAGATACTTCTTAGTCTCTGAACGCTGATCTTTGGTTGGCTGGGTTGATAGACAGTGTGCTCGTGCACCCCCATGACGCTCTCGAGCCTCCTGCTCCTGACGCTGCAAATCTGCTTCCCCCCAAATCTTGAAAAGACGCTTTCCGGATGCTTCAATCGGTACCTTAATCCTCACCTTGTTTACCACATGCTGTACTAAAAGCCGAGAAAAGAGCGCGCGATAGCTTGGTTCTGAACCGCCATCGTCGTCACCCAGATCGGCCTTATCGCGCAGTTGGGTCTTGGGATCTAGATTTGCGAACCAGGCGTGCTCACCGCTCCCAGCATATACGTGCTTTTGTGCGAAGTGCAGGCTCATTGGTGAAGCTTTCTCAAACCAGATTCTTTAATTGCGCTCTGACGCCTTGCATCATACCGAAGGCTGATCGAATTTTCATTCTTCAGATCTGGGAGCAGATTTACATCTTTTCATGACTCGCCAACAAGGGGAAGACTCAACATGAGGAGCGTTGGCCGCAATGACTATTTCTGATCATTCTAGTTTGACAAAGAATATTCATCGGCTTGCTTCATGCAATGATCATCCTCAAGCTTAGTGACTCCATTCGTCCGAGCGCCAACAGCCGTGAATCATTGTAGCATTATTTTTGCACAGGCTGCTGCTCCGCCATTGTTGAAGCAAAAAACCAGTAGGAAAGTCAACTTCCACTGAGCCGAGAGGTAATTAGGTAGCTCTATCAACGTATATCTAATCCGATCGGAAACGCAAAGTGAACATTGAAAACGATCAATGGGCCTCTCCAGCAATCTGTTAGGACCCATAGACTGATCGGTGTGGCTGCAGAACTCACACTCGCACATGGCAAGTGGGGCCGCACATCTAGCACCTTCCCCACATTTCGTTCGCTTTCCTGCAGCTGCCTGTGATGGGCCGAATAAACAGTTTGAGGCTCGTCTTAATTCCTCTTCGAGCTCTAGCACTAAGATATAGAGCTCCATAATTGCGCATTTTCGACTACCTCTATTTGGAAAACATCGGTGTACCCTCTGTGAATCAAAGCTTTCGCAATAAAAGTCATTTTCGCACTACAAGTTCTAAAAAGCTTCCCCGACCTCGACCACAATATCCGAGCATTTGCAACATGGAGCACGCCGCTCGTGGAGCGAAGGCTCTTGATGCCTCTGATGCCTTGACTGCAGTCGCCGCCTACACGCAGGCTCTGATTCAGCACCCCACCTCACCAGACTATTTCGTCCAACGCTCAACCGCCTTCAACAGACTCAAAGATCCTCACGGCCCACGGAACGATCTCGCACTACAAGATGCAGAGTTTGCCGTTCTACTCGGACAGAAGCGCGCGAAACGCGAGAAAATCCAAGCTGGACAGCAGCGACGAGTAATAGCTCTATTTGGACTAGGTCAATATGGGAATGCCGCTTTCCTGCTGGAGACTATGCTTAGGTGGAGAACCTCCGGAAAGAAAGATAAGATGGAAGGTGACATCTGGAAAGCAAAGATCGAGCAGAAGATGAAGAATCTGCCGGCTGATGATGAGAAGAGGCAGGTCACAGTGAAGGAATATCCAGAATTTGACCTTCCAAGTGAGAAGGACCTGGTCAAGATGCTGGAGGGCCAACTCAAGGGAGATGGGACATTCAGGTTCGATGGAGAAGAAGACACAGTCACGGTGGAGAATGCCTCGTTGGAATCTAAAGAGCAATCAAAGTTGGCTTCACCGGAAACCAAGACCGAAATTTTAGGAGACGGAGCACAGCTGTCCACAGATGAGATGGCCATCAGCAACGTGAAGGTTGACACTGGAAGCTCAAAATCCACAACTACAGCCTCAGCCCCGATGCCAGAGCCAGCCACGCTCACCAAGATCCGGCATGAGTGGTACCAAAATGCTAACTCCGTTAACATCACTATCTACGCCAAAGGTGTTCAGAAAGATCAGGCTGAGGTTAACATTCACGAAGACTCAGTATTTATCCCGAATCCTTCCAAAAAGTGACGGGCTGACTGTTTCGCTTTAGGTTTACGTGTCCTTTCCACACCCATCAAACCGGTCATCATCGTTCATATTCACGCTCGAGCCCCTCTTTGCCCTGATCGATCCATCAGCATCTGGGTCATCGATCATGTCTACCAAGGTTGAAGTCAGCTTGCGCAAGAAGGTTCCTGGGCAAAAGTGGCCTGCTTTGGAGGGTAGCGCCCCTCTCAAGGATGTCGAACTAGGTCCCGAGTCTGCCGCCGCCAAAGCTGCTGTTATGAGCTCTCTTGCCCAGCCAACTGTCAGTCTGAGCTCCCAGACCGCTCCTTCATACCCCACCTCCTCGAAAAGTGGGCCAAAGAATTGGGACAAGCTTGCCGAAACATTGACGGCGAAGAAAAAGTCAACCAAGAAGTCCAAGAAGGACAAAGATAAAGAAAACGAGAAGTCGGCGTCATCTGATGAAGACGATGGAATTGACAGCGACTACGAAACTGGTGATGCTGTGGATGGCTTTTTCAAGAAGCTTTATGCGAGTGCTGACGATGATACAAAGCGGGCAATGATGAAGAGCTTCCAGGAGAGCAATGGGACGGCTTTGAGTACGAATTGGAGCGAGGTTGGAAAAGGCAAGGTTGAGCCTGTCAAGAGTAGAGATGACGATTGATGGGAGATGCGAATATCAAACGATGCACAACTTTCATCGTACGTTGGTTGAAACGGCAGGTCAGAATCTACACTGGCGCTTTGCGTGGTCGGTTAAATGTCGTCCTTTAGCAGATTGTGTATCTTTTTGGCTTCAACCTAGCGGGCGCTCCTCGGTTATGGACATGTCGTGGGTGAAAAGGAATCGCATGAACAGGTAAACTAATGCGAATTTTGGAGCTTTGGTCAGGCCGTACCAATGTAAGACGAGGACTGTCTTGTTAAACATTGAGCGGTTCTTAAGGCCTTTTCAGTCGAGACGTAGCTTAGCAGAAGCACAACACGCAATAAAACGCTTGACGTCTCACTTAGTCTCCTAGCAACAGTTTGCATCCAGGCAATCAAAAGGGCTGCATCTAAGGAACCAGCATAAGACTCAAAATAGGACCAACATTTCTACCCTGTCCCTCCGTCCCCCCTACTAATAGATCTGACGCCAACCCCTAGACCACAGTTGAGGAAAGAGCTTTTGAGACTCTCTAGCCATATGGTTTGTCTGTTCAGTTCCGAGGACTGGGAATTCATTCGCAGCCCTCGTCAGCTAACGAACGTTGCAATGCCCGTCACGTTGTCCCTGAGATCAGCCACACCACGCTTTTGCATTTACGAAGCGCATCGCTCAAGGCACGGATGACGGCGAACTTCACGTTTACTATAGGCTTGCTACTACTTTCGTCAGAGTCATCCATGATTCTGGCCTGTTCACCGACAGCCAAAGCAACGTCATAAACAATCTCTCGATGCTTTTAGCCCTCGTTCGAAGCATTCTCCGATAGCTTGCAGTCGGCAGTCGCACCTTCTCAGCTCCCAAGACGTTAGACACTCCATTATTCTGCTTGTAAGCGGCTCATCGATGAACAGCCTTGGAATGCCTCACTGGTTTTATGCTGGAGTTCCTGGCCAGTAATTCAGATCCTTCCTGTGCCATCAGCTGGAATTCGACATAGGGCTCGCTAGCTAGGGCAAAATAGCTGCCAGAGACCGGCGAGCGAATTTCAAAATTACCAGATAGACGGCTCGAGCCATCACTAAGCCGCCCCATTTATGTCTCCTCAACCTTCCAGAAAAATCCTTATTGTGTAATCTGAAGTCTGTTGAAGTGCTCAAGGCCAACTTTAGCTGCGCGACGTTGACATCCTCTAGGATTAAAGATCCTGTGATAACCTACCGGCGTTTCACCTCTCAAAAATGTTACGCTCCGACAATTTCCTGCTGCATTTCGAGCAGCGATGGTGGATGGCGTAACCCTGGCACGACTCCATAACCTCAAAAGGAACCTCGTGAAAACCCTAGAACAGGTTGAAGGATTTCCAGCTATCGGGAAGACGAGACTGTCTATCCAACTGGCAAGACTCGTGTATTAGAGCATCCCAGTGGCCAAAAAGTAGTATGGGAGGTAATTTTACCCGGAACGACCTCCCACTGGCGGCTGCGAGCTTCGAAGCACTAGGTTTGGTGATATGGACGACAAAAAAGGAAATATGGCATGAAAAGAAGGAAATAGCGAAGGAGCCTGTACAACTGCGGATTGGTTTTGACGAAAAGCTACTTATGCGCGGCCTAGCTTGTGGTGCTACATTATCGGCTCACAAAGCCGTAACATTTTCAACGAGTCTCCCTCAAAAGTTCTGGATTGCCAAGCAAATCTGTCCAAGATCCTCAAACCTGGCCGAAAAGCACTTCTAACGGGTTGGAGCTGTAGATGCATCTTCTTAAGCTCATGAATCACAAAAATTAGTATGAGGATGTAGCGCTCAGCGGTAGTAATAGGCCCATGTATTCAGATCCGTAAATATCGCCGAAGCCCCGGCTAGCCTGGTATTTCCTGTAAAAGCCACGTTTGAACTGGGGATTCTCGTTTGACCTGTTGAAAACGTTGTCCGACGTGGCAGAATGATAGACCCTTGCTTTCTCTGGCAAAAGTTCCCAACCAATGAGTGTTGTCTTGTTTCTGCGTCTGTAAGGTCGGGGATACGTCTCCGGCCCAATCACTCTCCATCATTTCATTGAACCTCCTTGTTGCTTCTTAGACCGGTCCAAGCTTCCGGCCAACCATAACGCAGGTCCCGTTCGCCTCAATGGCTTCTGTATCCATCCTTTTGCCCGAATAGTGGAATTCGTGACCTCGTGACCTCTGCAACATTTTAGCAGGAAGTCTTGGACAGGGCATCTTATGCTCGTATTGGGGAGTTTTTGCATCTCCGGGTCGAGTCTCATTATCGCCTCCCTGCAAAACGAGATTCAAAGAATCTGCCGCGGCCCCTATCCTTGTGCGAGAGGATGACACTTGCATCGTAGAGAGTCACACTCCGAACACAGCACCCCCTGTTACTTAGCTTTCCATTTTACTCGATTAGTTTGGAGCCCCAAGCGAACTTGTGGCATTGCGGAAGGTCAACTACTCATTGCAGAAACATGTTGTCCCTCTGTCCGACAGATTCGGCAATTTGCTCCGTACCATATTCTTACAGTTTGTGTTCACCAAGGAGGCCACGGTCTAGCTAACGTAAGAAGTGAGGGATATGGATTGAGTTTTTTCCGGTTGGGTTCTAGCGAATACGAGAGCCTGGAAAGCCACCATCGAACGTTGAAGAGCCGCGCCACGGACAGCAAAAGATCGTGTCTAGTCTAGGTCAACATGACTCAAAAGAAGTAGGAATATCGCTACCGAATGCACACCTGCTGCCGCACTCCGTATAGCGAAGTCACGAATGGATTCAAAAAATGTTGCAGGCATGAAGCTTTATCATCGAGCACTTTTCCCCGCACCTTAAAACGCAAATCCCCAATTCTCGCATCATCAATGTCGTGATTGACGTCTACAACACACTCTCAAACTTGCTCATATCTTACAAACCATTAAGGATAGACCTTGGAGTCGCCCGCCGTGGACCATAGGCCCCTCAAAATTGGATGATATTGAAGCCTCGACTCCTGACCTTCATAGCAAATAGGGCCATTTTATCTCAAGCTTACTCCAATTCTTCTCCAGCCAGAAGGTTCCCGAGGTTACAGGGTCAACTGTCGCATCGCCCATATTCTGCAAGAATGGCCAAGCTGGACCTGTCCATCCCCTTGAAGGAACTCGCTGATGGCAATTCAATCCCGGTGGTAAGGTAACACAAGTCAGGCGCCTGAAGGGTTGTGCTGAACACTTGCTGACGGGAGCTTGCTCAGATAGGATATGGTACCGGCACGGCTTGGTACAAGACGGATGCCAATGCTCCTCCCGACCAAGCCCTCATCGAGGCCACCAAGAAAGCGATTGAAATCGGGTACACGCACCTTGACGGGGCAGAAGTATATAACACGGAAGTTGAGCTTGGTGCTGCAATCGAGCAGAGCAAGGTGGCAAGAAACAAGTTGTTCGTAACAACGAAAGTGTTTCGAAACATGGCAGACATTCCAAAAGCTCTTGAAGATAGCCTAACAAAGCTGGGATTGGACTACGTGGACCTGTATCTCATACACGCCCCTTTTTACGCGAACTCGGATGAAGACTTCCAGAAAGCGTGGAAGGCCATGGAACAGGTCAAGGAGAGTGGCAAAGCAAAGTCGATCGGCGTTTCCAATTACCTGAAACCGCACCTCGAAGCCACTTTGAAGACTGCCAAATACCCACCTGTCATGAATCAGATCGAGTTTCATCCATACTTGCAGCACGGCGATCTGCTCTCATACCACAAGAACAAGAACATTGCTGTGGCTGCTTATGGGCCATTGACGCCGGTAACAAAAGCCAAAGGCGGCCCGTTAGACCCGCTTCTTGAGAATCTAGCTAGGAAATATGCCGTCGGTCCCGGGGAGATCCTGTTGAGGTGGTGCATTGACCAAGGTGTCGTGCCAATCACGACGAGTGCCAAAGAACAGCGGATGAGCGACTACTTGAGGGTCATGACATTCAAGCTGACGCCGGTGGAGGTTGACGAGATCTCGAAAGCTGGGAATGAGCACCATTATCGTGCATTCTGGACTAACAAGTTTGAAGCCGATGACCGGACTTGAAGACGTACGAGAATGCAGCCAGTGGGGTAGGATTCAGCTGGACTGTGCATTTGGCCGGGACCATTGTGGCGGGGCTAGTTGGTCATTAGCCCCATTACGGGCAGAGGATGTGTCTTTTGGCATCTATTACAGACAGAGGGAGACACAGAACACATAGAGGACAAGAAAGCTTTATACACAACATGTCTCTAGACTCCTAGAGTCGTCTCCATGGCTCGTCACGTAGTCACGTGATAGTGGCGGCCCTCAGGGCCTTGGGATCCGTCAACTCTAGTCCCTCTCTCCGCAGTCCCTCCACCCTATTCTGCCAGGACTATTCTGACAAAACCGGATTTCCCCCACTTCTTGAGTTTCAAAGATCGAGATTGACAGATGATAGAGCCACAATAAGCTCTTTTCGTGGCGATCCGTGGACGAATTTACTTTTCAAGGGTGGCAAGTAGAAGAGGATCGCAAAAGGCTCCATCATACCTTATCCACTGATTGGTTAGGGAATATTTTCACATGCCTCACAGCTCGTACTAACCCCTTCCTTCTATGCCGTCACCCGTAATACGTGCCTTAAGCGAGACGAGAACGGTGTGAGTGACCTCGCTCTACTGGAACAATGCTGATGGCAGCCAAGCAGTGGGGACAATGTAGGGTCACCGTAGTAGTACATTCGGTTCTCGTGATGTCGTACCTTTCCGCAGCTGAAAGTATTGCGTGTAGCCGATAATACTGCATTAGAACCACCCCCTCTCCCATCATCCACCAATTCCAACCATAACCCTTTGGTCCAACATCCCTTCTCTTACACACCTCCAACCAATCAACAAGATGCAGTACTGCCCTCTATTAGCCTACCTCATGCTCGTTCTCTCCGCCACGACCCTAGTGTCTGCGGCCCAACGTCGTCAGGCTGTCCCCAACGCCGAATACTACCTACAAACATGTGTCATCAATGGCACTAATGACTATGGCACCGACAAAGAAGGCCTTTACGTCGTTAGTTACCACACTGGGGCTGGATTGGGAGATGCCGCCTTGGCATCCAACATCTCCGTAGCTAGCAAGGGTTTCCTCAACGGCACCTACCAGCAATTCGATCAAAATACTACCTTCCCCGTAGCCATGGTCCTTGGATACGAGCCCTATGCTGGTAAGCGCCAAGATCGTAGCTCCGAAGATAGCACATACTCACAATGTGTTGGCAGGCTGGGCACCTGTCCAAATTGATGCCGCTGAGCCCCCCACAGCTGGCTTCAAGATCAATGGTACGGAGCTGGTGGGTTCCTCTGATCTTGGTTTTGATGGATGGCTAGGTAAGCATGTTGTTCTCTCCTCTACCCTATCGTACTTGGCTTGACGGCCATATTAGCTTGCGACTGGTGGCATGGAGTACCTCAACTGTTCTATCTCCTTGCTGGCTACGGATCTTACCAAGTCATTCCTACCTCTTGCTCGACAGTCGGGTTGCGAATCATTCCAGTGTAAGGAGTTGTACAGTGGTAATCACCACCGGCTCATTTTATGGGCCAAAAAAGCATACCTGTGAAATTCTGGGTAGCATTTGCAGGCGTGCAATAGCTGTGGAGCCGTATACTCGCCACTGTGTGGTGGCCAATGGCGTTGTATATCCTTCTTGCGCCTTTGAGTTGGTCTCGGCGGAAAGCTCGGTCAAAGCCTGTCCTTGCTAGTTAGCGCATGCAAGTAGCTTACAGCTGTCAGCCTCCGCCATCATTTTCCCAACTCTCTTGTTCGCGGTGATCAGATAGATATCTCTACGGGCCATGTAAAGATTCGTTGCCACGTTTGCCACTTGCTCCTACGAATCTGGGTAGCTGTTGTTCTGGGTCTGCGCTCGCCCATCCGCTTTAACAAGGTACCATTCGGTCTTACGTGGGCAAGATGGCAAAGCTCGAAGCTCACTAGGCTTGAGAGCGAGCCAAGGACAAACATACCAGGCATCTGTCCGTTCTTTTGGTCCAAGTGTGATATTGGGCAATGCATATGACTTACGGCCTGTGTCATCCTGTAAGTATATAGGTAAGGCTTGCCCGACGTTTCCTACTACAAAACCTCTTCGTTTCACATCAGCTGTCTTCCACACGAGTCAAGAACCTGACTTCCTGATTTCACCAAACATAATATTCAGCCAAGGGACCTACTTGATCTGATCTAGCTCATCTCTTTAATCCACAATGACAAATCCTATGGGGGCCTCTACCGGAGGTTCTGCTTCGCTTGCGGGGAAATATGCCGTCGTTACTGGAGGGTCTCGGGGCATTGGGGCCGCTATTGCCGTCTATTTGGCAAAGAAAGGCGCGGAAGGCATTGCCATCACGTACGTTGGGAATAAAACCGCTGCTGAAAAGATCGCTGCGGAGGTCACGGCCTTGGGCTCTAAGGCCGCCATCATCCAGGCCGATATTCTGTCCGACAACTACGGCCAGGTGGTCATCAAAGGTGCCCTTCGGGGCCTGAACACGGAAATCCTCGACGTGATTGTGAACAATGCTGCCATCGTCGACATGGCATACAACCAGCCATTCATGGACATGTCCTTCGAAACCAGCCACAAGCTGTTTCAAGGCAACGCCCTTGCCCCTCTTTCCGTCATCCGCTCAGCATTCCCCTACCTCCCTGCCCGCGGCGGCCGTATCATCAACATCTCGTCTGTCGCCTCGAAAGAAGCGAACCGCGACCCTATCATGGCCTATGGCGCCTCCAAAGCTGCGCTCGACAGCTTTACCCGCTCCCTCGCTGCCCGCTTCGCTGCAGAGAAACATTGTACCATTAATAGTGTGAGTGTGGGCGGGACGGAGACGGACGCAGCGCTCATGGCGATGAAGGTGATGCCTGCGGAGATGCTGGAGGAGATTAGGGGGAAACAGACGGCGGAGAGGAGGTTGGGGGTCCCGGAGGATATTGCAATGATTGTGGGTTTTTTGGCGAGTGAGGAGAGTAGGTGGATTAATGGGGCGAATGTACCGGCGAATGGGGGGAGTGTATTGGTCCTTCAGGGCTGAATGAAACACGAGTTATAGGGGAGGGTGTTGGATGGAGAAATGTCCACTCGGTAGGTAACTCGCTGCCAGCGAAGCATTTATTTCTATAGCATCACTGTCATCAATGGGCTTCAATATGTCGTGTGTGAAAGCTCTTAGGTCATCGTACCATGTACGCTCCCAAATTACCTGTGACAAGATCGGTAGGCTCGTGCCCTTTGCAGCTCCAGCGCTTCTCCAACGTGGCCTCGACTTCAAATTTATTTCCTAGGGCCTGCCAAGTCCCACACAACCCCCGGCATTCGGGGGGCAACTTTGTCACGCTACAAACGACGCTGTGATCTCACTGTCCACGGGACCCTTCTTCTTCCCCATTCGTTCGGGGTCAGAAGGTTACCGGGGTATCACAATTTTCGCCCATGATGGCGTCTCCTACCGCGCTTTCGCCTGTGTCGTCGCAATCATCTACACTTTCGCCTGCTCGTCGAGGGACCGTCAACAGATCGCTGACCGCCCCGGACAAGATGAATGTGAACGGTCATTTTGCGTCAGCCGGACAGAATGGCAAAGCAGATTTTGAGCACGGCATACAAATTATTGATGAAGACAAGGAGTTCAAGTATGCCACGAGGGAGGATTGTTGCGGCGCAGTTGCAAAGGACTCTACTTCAAGTGAGCAGTCGCTAACGTTCTTTTCCATAGTGACGATCTCGCCAAATATCTACAGTTCTCGTCTGTCGCACAATCTGGCTTCAACTACCATCTCATCTCCGTTTTTGGCTCTCAGTCTACTGGCAAATCCACTCTCCTCAATGCCCTCTTCAATACCGACTTCAGTGTCATGTCTGAGGCCGAACGGCGGCAGACCACGAAAGGGATATGGCTCTCGAAGAACAAATCACAGGCCACAAAGATGGCAGACAACATCCTCGTCATGGATGTCGAGGGCACAGACGGAAGAGAAAGAGGCGAGGACCAGGACTTTGAGCGGAAAGCCGCTCTTTTCGCTCTTGCAACGTCAGAAGTGTTGATTGTCAACATTTGGGAGCATCAAGTCGGACTATACCAGGGCGCAAATATGGGACTCCTGAAGACGGTGTTTGAAGTCAATCTACAATTGTTTCTGAAAGATCGCAAATCCACACATCGGAGCTTGCTGTTCTTCGTCATCCGGGACTTTTTGGGGACGACCCCTCTGCAGAACTTGAGGAATACACTGATGCAGGACTTGACGAAAATATGGGCCAGTCTGTCGAAACCGCCGGGACTGGAAAAGAGCACAATTGAGGACTACTTTGACTTTGCATTCAGTGCACTACCGCATAAACTGTATCAGCCTGACCAATTTGTCAAGGAGGTTGATGTAATGGCTACGAGGTTTCGAGAAGGATACCGGGATCCTAGACGAGATTCGTTGAAAGGTGAATTTGAAGGTGGCATATTCTTGCCCGAATATCACCGGAGGATACCAGCAGACGGCTTTTCACACTATGCTAAGGGGGTTTGGGATCAAATCGTGAACAACAAAGATTTAGATCTACCGACGCAACAAGAGCTACTGGCACAGTTCAGGTGTGATGAGATTTCAAGAGAAGTCTTGGTCGGATTCGATGAAGCCATAACACCCTTTGAGAACAAGCAAGCAGAAGATATACGACTTGGCAAGCCTGAAGTCCTTGGAGGGCTGGGTGCTGCTATGAGGGCTGCTAGGATGAAAACTATAAAGAACTTCGAGACCGAAGCGAGCAGATACCACAAGGGAGTCTACCAACGCAAAAGAACAGATCTAGAAGCCAAGATCGACGGTCGGCTAAAAGCTTTGTTCCTTGGCCAGCTCAATGCGGCGCATAAGTCTGGTGTGAAGCAATTCTCCGATGCAGTCAGTGGAGCTGTCAAAGCTGGGCAGAAGAAGGGCGCCTCATACGACTTCGCTCAAATTGTTAAGGAGCAAGGGAAGATCGCCTTGGAAACATTCGACCGGGAAGCTAAAGCTGCGGCGGTTGAGGGTGCTCCATGGTCGGACTACCGACAGCAGATAGTGCTGTACAAGAAGGACCTTGAAGAAGTATCAGGTCGATTGCGACGAGATGAGATGCGCCGTCTCGCCACCCGCGTCGAGAGGTGGGTTCGGAGCAGACTTGGAGAGAGCGTTGGGTTGGAATTCAATGCTCTCGGTTCCGGTCGCGGAACACCTGAAAAGGAGGAGAAATCGCCCGAGACAGGTATCTGGGATCGAATATGGACTATCTTCACCAGTACAGTCAAGGACGCCGAGAGACGCTTTACAGACCGTGCGCGATCATTCGATGCAAGCCCTGAAGAGGTCGACGTCGGTTTATGGCGCCTACGCAGAAAGTCGTGGGGAGTCCTTCGCGCAAAGATTGATGAGGAGATGATGGAAGGCAACCTCCTGCTCAAGCTACGAGAGAACTTCGAAGACAAGTTTCGGTATGATGATGCGGGCGTGCCACGCATATGGCGACCGACCGACGACATCGAAGGTATATATACGAGAGCGCGAGAAAGTACCCTTACCCTTATTCCTTTGCTGGCGAGGTTCAGACATTCAGAAACGAACGCTCCGCCTCCTCTAGACAGATTTATCGGCAACGAGCCTCCCTCGGCATCGGCTGCGGACGAAGAAGACTTGACGCCAATTGGTGGCGTTGATGAGGAAGAGGGCAAGAGCTTGGAGGAGGAGACTACCATGCTCACAGAATCAAAGCGGCAAGATCTGACTGCCAGGTTCAAGAAGGCTGCAGATGGAATTTATGTCGAGGCGAAGCGTAGTGCTATTGGTGGAATGACACAAGTGCCTCTGTATTTCTACGGGCTCTTATTGGCATTGGGTTGGAACGAAATTGTTGCTGGTAAGTCCCCAGATCCGACGGTCGACCGATTTGATGCGTCGTTTCAGGAAACCATGCGCTAACTGTGGCACTTATCCAGTCCTCCGAAACCCTCTATATTTCTTCCTCCTCTTCCTCCTTTGCGTCGGCGCTTACGTTACATACCAACTCAACCTCTGGGGTCCAATGATCAGCATGGCAAATGCTGCTTCCGCCCAAGCGCTTGAAGAAGGCAAAAAGCGGCTCCGAGAGTTCCTGGAAGCGTCGGAAACAGGAAGGCAGGCCATGGCTATGCAGAGTGGGGAGAGCTACGAGATGTCAAGGATGAATGGGACTAGGGCGAAGGCGAGGAGCGTTACCTATGAGGACGCTGAAGAAGAAGAGGATATATAGCACGACTTAGAACTGTGAATGGCATTAGCGTGCATTTGACATATTGTGTTGGATCTTGTTGCATAGCATTCATAACACTAGAATGAACCATCAACTTTACCTCCTCTTTGTCTGATTCTTTGGGGTCCCACCTACTTGCCTTTCGCAAGGCGACGTGTCATCCGTGGTGAATGCATCTTTGACGCAGACGGGTCTCTTCCAGATCTCGGAATGAGATAGGATACATGTTACCACCTCGACCGGCAGCGCGCTAATATGACCTCTGTCGAGGGAGTGGTGCATTGGACTTGTCGGCGTCCTCGTATGAAGAATGTTTGAGACTTCGTGGTGTAGATCGGGTGGAGTCCAGAGAAGATAGGCAGTTAGAATGGGCACTCTAGGTTCAGTCAAGGTCGGCTGGGATACACGACTATGCCTTCACGATCTAGTTTCTTGTCTCGTGCTGTCCAAAGAGGAGATGAAATTTGGAGTGCAGCGGAATAGGATTGGTTCTTCATTACTGCCGAGCTCGACTCGCTTACACATATCTGGAAGCTTTGGGCTGCCAGCGACGAGCAAACCAGATTCTTTCAACTTGCACACTGAGTGTGGTCATCCTTATCATCCCCTTTCATCTAGTGCTAGGTCAGTCTTCAGCTGTCCATCGCTGCATCCAGCAAGGCACGGTTGCGTAGAAGCAGATAAAGCTCTGATGTTTCTAAGCATGCCTCGGAGGCCCAGCCGCATCTCATGAATGGCGATTCCGGCAACGGCAAGTTTTGGAGGGAGCATCAAACAACACCGACGCCGTCACCGAATGCATTGCGAGCCGGGGACGTAGTGCTCTGTCAGCTGGAAGCCTCCAGGCGTTTACTGGCCAGAGATGGCGTACTCCGGCTGCGGTAGTCGCTGGCCGCTGGTCGTCAGTCTCTATAGGCTGCGTGGAACGCGTAGACGGTGGCGTGAGAGATTGTCATTGGGTTGGCATTGCACCTCGGAAGAGGGAGCATCTTGGATTCGGAGCTGATGTTTGTATACAGGCCTTTGGAACCTGCGAGAGCCATGAAGGGAATAATTTTCATGCTCGAGGCATTATGTAGTGTTCTAAGTGGATGTCTTGACGACAGAGAACCCATCCAGTCAGAGCAGCCAATACATGACAAACAGCGTAATGTGTCGCATACGGTAGAAGTAAGGCCTCGCGGAGAATAGCTGTTGTATTTCCAGTATTCAGAAATGACATCAACATGTCTCACTGCATTGGTCTAGATCCATATTCTTGATAGTTGCTGAAAAGCCCTTCGCTCTCTCGTCCCGCAAATTGACATCTTCTGGCTCGTTGCGATCGAAGCATTGCTGTTCGCGGCGGCTCCTTTGGGATATTCGACGTGAAAGCTGGTTTCCTTGGTCTATGAAAGGCCTGTAGAAATCACATTCGCCGTACTAGATGTATTGTTCTTGCACCGACCGCTCCATCTTGTCGATAACATGAGGCACGATATCCCCAGCATTCTTCAAGCTAATTGCCAGTTTCCGCACATATGCGGCGTCCGCAAGGAAGTTGACATAGTCGAGTGTACTAGCTTGAGTGAGAGCTAGGCCATTATCGTTGCCGTACCCACTGACGTTGTCCGGGTCAACGCCATCGCATCCCTTAGTCACTGAGAGTTCGAGTGGGGTGAGCATGATTTTGCGGACGTTCGTTGACGGGGTGTTGAGCCATCGCTCACCAGCCCAATCGGCGAGTGGTGATCTGAGGTTGGAATTGGGAGCGTCCGGACGCCAATCCTCATACGTGCCGGAGGAAAAGTAGCAGATTGCTTTGCTGCCGAGGTTGTGGATGTCGGAGATTGTGGTGGATGGGTTATTGGAGGTCGATGTCCCAGACGTCGAAGTGGGGAGGAGCGTAGATGGTTGTGGAGAGAGTTGGGGGTTGAGCAGGACGATCTGCCAAGATGTACCGTTCTTAGGTCTCTAGATTAAGGAAACTGTGTTGTTTGGGGAGATGGCTGGGGAAGTAATTTAGTGGAAAGCCTTGATCAGGAGAAGTTGAGTGAGATTGGCGGCCGAAATGGAGGCCGAAAGGTACACCGATACCTATTGCGATAAAGACGACTACAACGGTCGTAAGTATTGGCCATTTCCATGCTCGGTGGGAAATCTCTGCATTTAAAGTCGGGCATTTCTCTTTCGTTGTTAGTTGGGCGCCTCAGTTCATCATTCTCGTTTCTTTTTGGGAGCCTAAGGAAGAGCTGAGATTGATGTCAATAATACGACATTATTTCTGGCTCATCGAAGGAAGCAGTTTAGATGGATGGATGGTAGGAAAGAAGAGCCCGGTGATAGTCAGGGTACTTTAGAAAGATGCTAGACAATTACATGGAAAAGAAGTAAACCAAGCTCTAGACTGAGTAGAGGGGCATAGACTGCAGAGCTATGAGGCCAAATAAAGGATTGCGTAGGAGACGCACGTGGCATCCTGCTCATCTTCGTGTCATACTAAATGGGAACGACGTTGACATTGGTGAGAGATGTAGAGCCCTTCTAGCATTCATGAATTGTGCAAACGAACGTACACGTCGTGATTCAAAGGTAAGTTCTAGATAGGTTTAGAGTGCTCAAGGGAGTTGAACTCGAGTAAGATGTCTTGGGGAAAGCATTCCTTGTTCGTCAACTCCGATGCCAGTTCTGACATCTCACGGCCGAATTAAATGGCGCTAGTGAAGAATGCCGAGGATGGCTGTGCTGCTGCAAAGTTCCACGCGATGACACGCTGCAGGAGCTGGGCGATTTTGATTCGAGCAACCCCATCTTTATGAGTCAAAAGACGTTATCGATCTCCGCGGTACATTGGGATGTTCTCAAGGCCACAGATATTCCAAGTGCAGGACGGAATGTAGAGAATATCATAGTCAATAGCCACTTAACCTAGTACAATGGACCTAAGGAGACGCGTTATGAACGGCCTTCAGCTAGCATTTCGTTGAACACATGGCATAAAGTTCTCATGAAGCGAGGCGCCCCGCCACAGGGTGGAGTCAGCAAGCACTAACGCCCTTTTCTGGTTGCAGCTTCCCTTAGTCAGCCCTGAAGCAAGACTGTCTGTGTAACTTTAAGGGGGCTGGTTGCTAATGTTGGCAGGGTGTTGCGGGGTTGGATTGGCTCTTCCAGCCCTAGGCTAATGCCTCCAACGGGTCCCGCTGCCTCCAATGGGACTGATCAGCATGCCGATCGCCACTTCAGCCCCGCTCAGCCTTATGAATCCTACTCCTCGCGACCAGTCGCGGCATGCGGGAAAAGAACGCCTCCGGCTACCTTATCACGTTTCCTGCAAGTTTTCACGGTGATCTTGCGAACCTCCTTGTGAATACCTTTACCACAACTGCCTCAATGGCTTTGTGTCATGGACCTTTAGTCTTGTACGCACTTGTTGCAAGCTTGTGAACATCTCGAAAATGTCAACAACAGCGAAGCCTAGACTGCCTGCGACCCGCTATAGCACAGAGCAATGGGAGCAGCACAGAGAACTCATCACCCGCTTATACTCTAAGGAAAATAAGAGACTCGTTGATGTGTGCGAGATCCTCACCATACAACATGGTTTTCATGCCACAACACGATCACTCAAGCATCGCATACGCGTTTGGCACCTTGACAAAAAGCAGAAAGATCATGAAATGCGGACAATCCTCAAGGCATATCTCGCACGCAAATCACAGGGAAAGCAGTCCGTCTTTCGACTTCGTGGGAGGTTGATCGATCATGGTGAAATATCTCGATATTTTCGGCGGAAAGGAGTCTACGACCTTGAGTCACTCGCTCCGGAACTTACCCACGTTCCTTCCACACTTCCTGATATCGTTTGCCAAACACCTGAACCGTATGAGCATGAGAGCTCGGATTCAGAAGTGGGATCTTACGGGGATGGAAGCACAACCTCACCACTTGGCAGCGCGACTACCTATGACGACGATGTAAAAGTAGAAGGGTTCATGCAAACCCAGCCGGTGGACCTGGCAGAGGAGGCATTCATGCCATTAGTGCCTGAGTCACGTCCAGAGGCCGCGCTGGTCCGGAGTCTGCCTGCATCACTGACTCCTCCAACGGAACTCCAAGAAATGGAATGTGTGCTGGCCTTTACGAAGTCTTTCCTTGGGTCTTGCCTAACCTCATTTCATGCAGAACGCATGCAATCTATCGATATTGACCCTGTGCACTGGCGCAACGACTTTCTCCAGGCCTCTTATCTGCTTCGCGTTCAGGGCAACGACCTTGCATTCGCCGAGTTCTCCAGCGTCTATGATAGAATCCCTGCGCTACTCGAAAGTCAGAACCCAACCTTCTTCGCCGTAATTCTTGGGCTGCTATGCTTTCCAAATCATCCTCTTGACTTCGCGCTAAGCGAGCAGATGTTTCGCTACATTTGGAGCATGGCTCAAGTGGTACTTGGCAGAACACACCCCATTACCATGCTCTTGTCGTGCGCATTGACAAGCGAACGAAGAGCGCCGCTCGCCATCCTCACGCTTCAAGCAGCTTCAGGTGTTGCTGAGGCGAAACTAGGACCGCAACACCAGGATGCGGTAGAATTTCTCGAACAACTAGCGCACGCTCACGCTGATTTGCAAGAGCATTCCAAGGTCATCATGTACCGGGAAAAGATCCTGAAAATCCACCAAGCAACGGATGGCGATGCCTCGCCCTACACATGCTGGGCTATGATCGACCTTGCTAACGCTTACATTCACGCCAGGCAAGACGACGCTGCGCTAACGATGATCGAAAAGGCATTTGTGGGTGCAGAGAAGATGGCTCGGACGCCACGCACAGAGCTTTTCATTCGGGGTCTTGGCCGCATGGCTTTCATAAACGACCGGCAGGGCCGTCCGGCCATGTCGAGAATGCTGCTACAATCAGCCGTTGAAATCGGTAGTCAATTTCTTGGCTCGGAGGAAGTTGGAAATGTGTTCTCACAGGAGGAACTGGAAAAAGTCGAGAAGAGGTGGCGTCCGTTCTTCCAAAGTATCAAGGATTCTATCGCCGCTGCTGACGCCAATAGCAGCGCTGTCGGCAACGTTGTCAATGTGCTACAACGCCCTGATCTGACAGGACTGGCAAGTCACCTGCGCTCCATGGGGCAGGGACGAAATATGACGTTGCAAAAGGAACGGCACGGGAAGAAGGACGAAAATTCCAGAATCTGTCACAACTTGTTGAATTTGTTTATGATACAGTCTATGTCAATAGCGAAGGCGCGAACCGTTGGCATGACTGTTGGCATTTCTGGGGATTGGAGCTGCACTGGTGAGGCCTTTCACTAGGAGCCAGGACTAGCAAATAGCAGCTTGGGCCTCGGGCTGCAAATGGGGAAGGGGTTAAAGGGGGCTGATGACAACGCTGGGTTTTTCACTTCAAGCTCGGATAGCATCACCAAGCAGTCTTCACGAACTCTGTCTGAAAACGGAGAAGACACTTGTGAGTAAGCTAAGTAACAAGTCCTAACAAGGAGGCCGGCAACCAGACGACCTTTTCAGATATGTGGGGCGATGAATGGCCAGCGTGCCGGAGACCCTGTCGAGCTGATGTGGAATGTGCCAAAACGTACAAATGGAGCTTAGCTGGAGGCTTGAAGCTTGAGGATGAATGACATGATTCCATATTTACGGATTTGATTGCTTTTGCCGCTCATTTCCGTCTGACTGTATGCTCTGAGATGGCCATCGGGGTGATATGCCACTCTCCTTGTTATCGTGCTTGAAAGTGCCATTTTCATCCTCCCAAGCATTCGCGCTCGTCGAAGTGGTCCTTGCGCCTAAGCTGCCCCTCCAACTTGGTAGGGCAGACCAATCAATCAATACGCTTTACCAGCGATACTGGATTGAAGATCGACGTGGCGGCCGTCATCAGACTTGCACCCCAATAAACAAGATAAATTTCGACCATTGCCTTGTGCTACAGATTCCATGTCTTCGATCCCTTACTCTTCGTAACCCCACGCTGCTACTTGTCGGCTTTCTGTGAGACGTCTCCCCTTCCATCACCATGGCACATCCCTTCCGGCGCATCTCGACCTCGTGAAAGTGGTTGTCGATCCTACGCCCGCAATCTCCACAGACGTCATTCCCCAGTGGCAGCGCTACGACCAAATGCAAGATGCAAAACATCAATCAGGGCGACTCCGTCGTCAATCCAATACACCCTTCGGTTTTGCAGCGGGTCGATCCCGCATTTGTCAAGCTCTACAACACACACATTGCACACCTCCCCCCTGAACTTGATCTAGACGAAGCCCGCCGAAACTACTCCCATCTCTATTCATACGCTCAAGCGCCTGCGACAGGAGTTGGAGGTATTGGCGAGACAACAGTACCAGGCTGGGACAAATACCCTGGAGATATTGAAGTAAGAGTCTATGTGCCACCGGGCGAAGAGCCGGGTCAGCGCAAAGTATGGCCGGTGCATTTCAACTTTCATGGTGGAGGTTCGTATGACACTAAACCTATTTCTTTACCAATTCCTGACCCTGGTGACTGCTTAGGCTGGGCAGTTGGCGACCTTGAAACCGACGCGCACCTCTGTCACCACATTTGCGCGTCTGTGGCGTGCTGTGTCATTGACATCAATTACCGCCTCGTTCCCGAATATCCTTTCCCGATTGGCATCATGGACGCTCTTTCCGCCGTCAAATACATTGTTGCAAATACCAAAATCTTCTCGATTGATGCCACCCAAATAACATTGGGCGGCGAATCAACAGGAGGAACAATAGCGTTGATACTTAACCACCTGTTAAGGGACGCAGGCATGGGAGAGATGATCAAGGGCGTCGTAGTGGGCACCCCAAGCATCGCCGATCTCAAGAAGGTCGCCACTGCTCAACAAAGTCCTTACCAAAGCATGCAAGAAGCGGAGTTCACACCTTTGCTTGACTGGTCAAAGCTGAAGTGGTTTGAGGCTCTGAAATTGATGTCTCTGAACTCTGCTCTTGTCGCCAATAAGAAGGATGTGCAGAAGGATGTGTCATGGTTCATGGACGCTCTGGCAGCGCCCAATTTCAAAAACCTAGCTCCGTTGACCTGGATTGGAACGGCCGAAGTTGACCCGTTACGCGACGAAGGCGAAGCATACGCAGAAAAACTGAGGGAGAACGGTAACAATGTCATTGTGAGGAGATTTCCTGGCGTGCCACATCCATTCATGCACATGGACAAAGCCCTCCAACAAGGAAGAGATTATGTCAACGACGTCATAGCACATATCAGTCGGTGTCTGTATCCTCCTTGACTGATTCGTGGGTGGCTTTGAGCGAAGGCGTTCCCGGATTTTGGTTGGGTTGGACCTCACGATGACTACGAAGATATTGACACGAAAAGAGGATCTGCTGAGAAGACTGTTACCATACCAGACTTCTGAGTTGTATGATAGCCATACCCTTGCGATGGAGAGATCTTCAGCTTCTTTTAACGGGACATCATCAAAATCCCATCTCTTGGATGCGGGCAGGTTACCGCGCAGCACATTACACTTCTCATTATTCAGGCTTACAAAGACGGAAGTTCGCCGTCACCTGCCCTGAATACAGATCTAGGCAGAGTAGAAAGAATCCATTCATCGCCGTTTTCCCTCCTTCGCACGTCCCGAGCACGCTATGATTTTTTCCCAAGTCGCAATGGGCCATGTCCAAGTCGTGTAAGATATAGCCAAAGACAACGTTTGCGCGAATAGCTAATTATCAACTTCCTCCGATGCAACTCGGTTTCACGCATGGCTGCGCATAAAGAAGGATGACAGAGCCTGGCAGCTAAGGGATGTTAGCAGCTGTGTCTGACGACTCATCATGATCGATCAAAGGCTGTACTGCCCATGTGAGTCATATGGAGGTTGAAACCTGGCAGTCATTCACAGCGCTGTGGAAGTTGGTGTAGGTATATGTTGGACCACGCCGTTAAAGGTCATAATATGGGTAGCCCAATTTTGCTGGAATCTTCATTATTGTGGGTATGCCAAATGGCTGGTCGTACAATCGGGAAAGCATTGCAACGAGAGAAAGGGGCCTAGAGACGATGTGTACAAAGCTAGCTTGTTGTCTATCTGCTATGTGTGTCCTTCTGTCTGTAATAGATGCCAAAAGACACTTCCTCTGACCATAAGGGGCTAATGACCAATGGACTCCACCACATTACACTAGGGTTGGGTCTCCGTTGTGCTGCCCTACGGTAAGTAAAGATCTTACGATAATGGAATATCCCACACTCAAATTATTGCAAAGTAAAACCTTCCTCAACGCATTTGAAATCCTGCGGTCAAATTGTTGCACAGTGATGGTTTCTTGAGGTAATGAATATTCTGGGTTCTTTGTTGCTTACAACTTCTTGGAGACTCAGACTTCGATGGCGGCGAAGCTACTAACTGGGATGAAGACATTAATCCCCACAAGGTTTGCGTAAAGGATCTTCTTGCCCGCTGGAAGAGTTAGCTAAGTGCATCGACTAAAGGAATATCAAGTCCACACTTGACAAGCCAGGTGATATTGACGTTAGAAGGGATCGGGAAAGGTCTTGAGTTGATCGAGTCAAGGAATGAAATCGGAGAAAGACTGCTTTTGCCGTTGGGGGTGGAGGCAGTGGAGAGCCATTCACTTTTGTAGCATGTGGAACAGAGCCCTTTTTCAGCCTTTCTGCTTAATACAGGCCGAAGGTCATATTCTTTTGGCCGCAGTTTGCCTGCGGTACGAGACGATACCGTGACATCAACAATGAAGATGAAAGGAACAGGAAAGGAGATTACTGCCACCCCATCGATCTCTTTTACGCTAGCTCATTATAGCCAACGTCAGATCCCCATGTATGCTCGCTTTTAATTCAACCTCAATGTCAAGATTAAGCTCCAGCCTGAGCTTCAACCCATCCTGAGCCAGTATGTCTGAAGATTTGTCCTGCTTCTGGGGCATATTCTCGGGCTGACCGCCGCCACGCATGGGTATTTCGCCACGCTGTGCACGTGCGTAGGTCACAGGTCCGTCCATCGATTGTGACGGCGGCTTTATGTGTTCGAAGGGTTGCATCTCAGTGGTGTCTTGTGTCGCTGGATTATTCAGCCTCGTGTGGAGGCCTTCGTCTTCTTCCTGGACTGCGGTCATGGAATCTGCAGTGCCTCCGCCGCCTTCAGCTTTTGAAGCAGCCTGTCGCTGGCGCTGGTTCTGGCGGCGGCGACGGCGAGACTGCGAGCGCGATCGGTAGCCGTCATCACTGTCGGCCATGGTTGTAACCGATAGTTTTTGAATCTCGCAAAGCGTGCTTCGTTGAGGACTTGAATGAGCTGAAGGTTTCCCTTTCTAGGTTTGGATCCGATTCTAGCTGGGAGATATTATAGCGTTCAGTAGAACCAAGGGCTCACACAACACGCAGCCTAGAATACAAGAAATAACGTTGTCAGAAGGAGAACTGCGAGCAACACAAAAGATCAATAGTACCTCATGAGAAGCTGCGTGATTGCTCTACTGCAAGCACTTCGGCCTGGGAGCATGGCAAAAACTTGGAAGATTGACGTAGTTGGAGAAACGACGTCATCGGTACAAGGGTCCTTCCTGGTAGCCTGGAGGAGGGTGAGGTCGATGCAGATTTCTGTCAACTTGGCCAAGACCCAAGCACGACTGGGGCGATGGATATTCCCAGGAACTGTTTCAGCGTGCCTGGGAAACGGTGCCCTCCTAGGACCATTGAGGCCCTTCCTAGGGAGCTCTCCCAGGACAGGTCAGAGTCGAAACAGGATCCCCTTACAAGTACAGCCGCAGCCCTAGCGCCTTAGCCCCGGCCAGCGCACTTTTAGTTGCTTACCGTTGTGAAAGCCCTCTACGAACAACTCCACCATGGAACCCCTCAGCGTGACCGCCAGCATCATCGCCGTCCTGCAAGCTGCAAATGCCGTCATATCCATCTGCTACGACTTCCGCGCCGCAGTCAAAGGCGCCCCATGGGCTCTCTCCCGCATCACAAACTCCATTAGCGAGCTGCGGCTCGTACTCAGCCGCCTCGAGCAAGTCGCCAATGAGGCCGAACTGAATTCTGACCCAATAAGCGCTGCCAAGCTGCCTACTCTGCAAGCACTATGCCAAGATGGCGGAGCGCTGAAGAATTGTTTTGAGGAGCTGACGGCGCTTGAGCAGAGCCTGGCCCCGCCGAGTTGGGCCGGGAAGACGGGCAGTAAGAGGAGGGCACTGATTCAGAGTGTAGGGTGGCAGTTTAAGGATAAGCATGCGGAGAAGACGCTGAAGGCTTTGGAGAGATGTAAGAATACTTTGAATATGGCCATCACGGCAGATCAAGCGGGCTCTCATGGGAGCCATGAGGAGGACCATGAAAGATATCAATGAAAATACGAGGTCCATGTACAGGCAATATCAAGAGACATCGTCGGACGACCAGAAACGACACATTTTTCAGTGGCTGTCGCCTGTTGACCCATCTACAAGCCATGAAGCAGCTTTGGAGATACACCAGGCCGGGACGAACGACTGGTTCTTGTCTTGCAAAGAGTTCAACAACTGGCGAGAGGCCAAAAATTCCGTCCTTTGGCTGAGCGGCTTTCCTGGCTCTGGAAAGACTGTTCTGATGTCGACCGTGATAAATTTCTTGCAGCAATGCGGGAACCAAAAGGCCTCTGCATGCGTAGCGTACTTCTACTGCGACTTTCGAAGCCCAGACACACGAGATCCTCTCAATTTGGTTGGCTCTCTTATTGCTTAGATATGCTCGCAATTGGGTTTCTTCCCAAAGAATCTCGAGGATGCGTTCGAAAGGAGCAAAACCAGCACACCATCTCGCAGCAGGCAGACGGACCTGCACACTTTCAGCGAGATCCTCATGTTGCTAACGTCTCAGCATCGTGTGGCGATACTTGTTGATGCGCTCGATGAGTGTAAGAGGCGGCAGGATATCCTTAAACTCTTCTGGTGTTTGGGTAAGCGAGGAGGTCCCTTGAATGTATTGCTTAGCAGTCGCGATGAGGCTGATATCCGGGAGACGTTATCTGATTTCCCAAGAATGCGTCTGGAAGCCGTTTCCGACTATTTGGATCGTGACATTGACTGCTACATCGACTATCGGTTGGATCACGACTAGGACTTCAGGTGGCTCAAACCATCATTCAGACAGACAATCCGAGAATCGTTGAGCGCGCAAGCCAAGGGCATGTAAGTTGATTGTAAACGAAACCATTGTATAACTGGTGCGATCTTGTAGAGCTACATTTGAGAATAGGTTCCGTTGGCTTCAATGCCAGCTCGATGAAATAGCAAAGCTGAAGACCATGAAACACATCAGAGAAGCCCTCAGCAACCTCCCAGAAGGCTTGCACGAAACCTACGAGAACATCCTCGCCAAAGTCCCCACCAGGAGCGTCAGAATCGTAAGGCGGATACTCCAGTGGTTGGTTTGTAATGTCTCGACCTTGACTCTTGCTGAGCTTCACGAGAGTTTGGCTATCGAACCGGACATGGACCATATCGACGAGGAAGCCCAACTAAGCAGTCCAATGGACATTTACGATCTGTGCGGGAGTCTTATTGCGGTTACAGCCGAAGGAGAGGTCATCCTTGCGCATTTGTCCGTCAAGGACTATCTCCTCTCCGACGCAATCAAGGGCGGCAGTGCCTCCGTATTTACCTTTTCTGAAACTGAAGCAAACGCAGAGAATGCACCAAGTTGTCTAACCTATCTCTCGTTCGCGGAAATACGATCCGGCCCAGCAGGCAGCGCCGATGACTTTGAAGCTCGCCTACTTCGCCATCCCTTCCTGGGCCATGCATCGAGATGGTGGGCATCCTACGCTCAAAATGCCAACTCCTCAGAAGAAGAACTAAACAAGCGCGTTCTTCAATTCTTCAGTTCGTCATGCCGCCCTCAGTTCATGAGCTGGCTACAGGTCATTTGTTCAAAAGTGATGCTCAGCCGCAAAGCCAAATACAGAACAGCCATGGGGTACCGGAAGCGCGCATGGAATTCTTACCCAAAACATGCTACATCGCTCTACTACGCAGCATCCTTCGGCCTCGAGCATGTCGTCGGAGCTCTTCTCGCACAGGGTGTGGAAGTCGACGCCGTCGGTGGCCGTCTCAGCGCCACAGCTTTCCACGCGGCGGCTCTGCGAGGCCATGTGCAGGTCATGGACATCCTGTTTCAGAAGGGTGCGGATCCGAACCAGGTGGACTTCATCAAGAAAACACCACTACATTCTGCTGCGCTTACGGGCAACGTCGAGGTGTGCAAGTACCTCCTCGAGCACGGCGCCGATCCCGAAGCAAGGGACGACCAGAGGAGAACCCCGTATTACTGGGCGTGTCGGGCGGGCCATGTGGACGCGCAGAGAGTGTTTGAAGCGGCGACTATCAAGCGCCGGCAAGTTAGAGCTCGATTGAGGCAAGACCACCAGCTTCCATACCGTCAAAGAACACCAGTTTCCATATCGTCAAAGACCTGAGCAGTAGTCCTCTTCTTCGCCATTGGAAGCTCCAGGAAATTAACGCCGGCGACATCAGAATCGACCTCACCGTCGACCTCTTGTTAGCCTATAGGCCGACCTGTTGACTAACTAATCAGCCTGTTACCCAATGGGCTAAGCCGCTTACGAGACAGTGTATCCTTACGTGTGCTGAGCAACAGGCTGGCCCCGTAACTAACAGGCCGATTGGCTAGCCAACAGGCCGAATCCTGTTGGCCAACGGTCGCGTTGGAGAACGGGCCGGAACAGCTGCAGTCAGCAATGAGCCGATGTGCGTTGTATTTTATCTTCTTATCTTAGTCGGTAGGGTTGCTAGTCCGGGTAGTACGTGAGTTCAGGGTCTTTCCTAGGATCTGACCCATTCCTAGAAACCATCCACCATGACATCAATTAGGTCATCCGAGATCCATTGTTACAATATGCTCAACTTTGCACTCCCCCTGAAAAATCCCAGATCTTGCGCCTGTGATCCGCGTAAAAGACATTCCCGTCGTGCTCGAGTTTGTGAAAAATCTTGGCTCACTGCTGCTCTGGGGCGAGAAGCTCACCAGAATCGGACTAAGAATATATTTGGATGAGTTTCCGGACATCCGCAATGCTGTCATTGAAGTCCTTTGCAATGTTGGGGAAACACTAATCAGGAGTATGTACCAAGACATCTGCCTTTCTTGATGATATTTTGAGCATTTCCCGGTCACAAAAAATCGATCGTGGCTCGGAAGGCAAAAGTCGTCGGGAAAGCAGTAGATTGTGGAAGTCCAGGTGGGAGGCCTTTGACGCTCTGTGCCACCATGAATACTGGACCAGGACCTGGATTATCCAGGAAGTACTGCTCGCAAAAACGGTTGTTCTTTGTGGTAACGAGATGATGCAGCCGTGGAGCTCCTTCGAGGCTCTTTGCCGAGCTCTCGACGAACGCCCGCGGCCACCACTGGGGCACTCGCAAGCTGAAGGTGCTGTCGAGAGCATACCGTTGCAATTAATGAATGATCGGATTCATCTTTCTGTCTCAAGCAACCGCCAGCTACGACGGCTGCTTGAGGCTTACTCCTCATCCAGGTCCACAATAACTCATGACAAGATATACGGACTTCTAGGCCTTGCCGAGAAAAGCTCTGACATACAGGTTGACTACTCGAAAGACTGTCTAGATCTGTACTTAGACACCCTTGGCTTCTGTCGTTACAGACTCGATTGCATCTCAACACATAACCGGCAGCTGGCCTTGCCAGGGCCTCGTACCCGTGGTCTTGTTGGCGTGGACGTTAGGCAAGCGAGAATTTCATCTCACATAACTACACACTTTGATGCGTTCTTCCTTTTTCTTGGTGCCATATCTTCGTCCTTGTTCGTCCTCCATCCCACAAGTACGGCCAAGTATCGTAGATTATCGCGGCCATCGCGGAGCCAGCGATAGCTACCACTGCGCCAACCACGAAATACCAATTATGTGGCCGATCTTCCAAGATCTCTATCGTATTCATGCCATATATCGAAGACACGGTTGAGATTGGAAGGAAAACAAATGCCAAAATCTGGAGATTCTTCGATCGAGCCGCTTGTTGCGTGGCCCTGACACTCTCGGCGACGGCAAGCAATCCGAGCATTGATTGAGATACTTTCTCGAGCTGAGTCGCCCAGCTTTCAAACTTGAGCTCGAAAGATTGTAAGCGAAGAGCTGCTCCTGAATCATGCGCGACACCGGGTATGGCCTTGATAGAAGCGGTCAATGCCGAAAGCGAGCGCTTCAGCTTTTCAAAGTCGTGCTTACGCTGGAGTACCCCTGCGATATCGTCGATCTCTTCGGTCAGCGGTACGCTGGTTTCAGAGATGCTCTCTTGAACTCGATTGATCATTAGTTGCCACTTGGAGCACAGCAGCTGAAGAATTATCTGATAAATCTCGGTGATTTGCTTGAGCTCGAGCTCACAATCCTTCATTTGCCCGTTTGTGTGGTGTATTAATTTGAGGTCGAGAAGACTCTCTTCCAACCTCTGAGCAAGATCCTTTTCGGAGCTTAGACGGATTTCTCTTTTGCCGAGTGGTTGTGCTCGGTACCATTCAAAAGTCGGGACATTATCACTGAGCCGTACTGTCGAATCGTATCTAGGCAATCCCAGGGAGTCCACAAGGACAACATGGAGACCTGCAGGAGCAAGAAGTCAGAAGCGCCTTTTGTAACCATAGCGATACTTGCAAGTATTTGTGTCCGGCACGATAACAGAAGTCCAAACAACTCTTTGAAAGAGCCCATACACACTCTTCCACATCTTCAGTAGCGTGCAGGGTCTGGCATGCTCATATCGGTAGATGAGATCACGTTCGCAAGTCCAGCTTCGTAAGCCGCTGATATGATATGTCTCCGGGTAGTCGAAGGCATAAGGACCTCCGGACCGTGACTCAAAACTTGTTTCGCGGTTGAAGAGATATTGGAAAACACGGGCATCGAGGCCGAGCAACGCTCCCAGATACTATTCGAGAATGGTGAGTCAGGTGCACTCCACGTGGATCATGTCGCGATCATACCTTGGCGCTAGTTGGCTGAATGTCTTCGCAGATGAGCACCTTGTGACGTGAACCTGTTTCGCGGATAGCTTTACTGAGGCTGCGTAGCAGATCACAATATGGAACGGGTCGATGGCGATATATAGTGGTATTGACAGTATCCGCACGGAATGCCACATTTGATGGCTTCCCCTCGGAGCAAAGGTTGACCAAGGCACACCTAAGAGGCTCGTAGTCAGGATATCGCTGAACAGGTAGCCTAGTACAGAGAAAGTCTGCAACGCTCTGTAGCTGCGGGTCGACCTCAGCTAGGCTTTCAACGTACGAACCATACAGGAACGCCGCATCCAGGTCTGCCTTGTCAGTTCTTGGGATTGTTGAAATCCCAGTTCCGGTACTGATCGATGTATCTGCTCAATCTGTCAATAAGTGATGACTAATATGTGGGTGCACACCTTACCCGTCGTAGCCGTAGAGATTGAGCTAGATGGTTGCGATGAGGATACGATGTCCTGCCCAGGATCTGGAGTATACTCCGAAAACGTCTGCGTTCCGCTTAATAGTGGCATATTCGTTGGATGGACTTGGGAGATACGTGTTCAGGCTCTAGATGAGTTAATGTGTCATGAGAGGTATCAACACGCTGCGAAGGGTTCTTGCGCGAAGAGCTTTTCACGAGGAAACATCTGCCAAAAGATCAGTTATTTGAATCAATACCGCGATTCAAGCCACAGGAGTTGTCAATAGTGGCGCAGGTGTTCCACGCTCATGCAGGGGAGCGAGGCTGAGCTCCCGTAGGAAAGGTGCGGCGCAGCATTCCTTGGCGTTATTTCCACAATTGACCACTCGAGATATGACTGGCCCGAAACGCATCAGACCAGGCGACAGACAGCTAGGGCCACAGGTTCGGAAAGACTAGCTCGGTTTCAGTATTCCCCCCCCCGGCGTACCCACGTGTCATCATCACCCCTCCTTTCGTTCAGATCCTCTTTCAATCTTCAAGGCTACTCAAGAAAGGGGCGAATGCCGCCGCGAAGGATGGAAGGGGGTGGATGGCGCGGCACTCGTGTCCCTCTCCAGTCCTCTACAAAAGTGCGCATGGGAGAGGGAACATGAAAAAGATGGAATGCTGTTTGACTCTGAACGAACCACCACAATATGAGGCTACATCTGATTCTGTCAACGCATCTCACACGTCTTTTTTGCCCTTTTTACAGTGATACTAGTTGGTAGCCCATGACACGCACGCTTATGGGATGCACGCCTGTGAGATACATGCCCGTGAGAGAGGCATATCGTGAGAGGCACTCCCATAAGATATACGCGCCCGCGAAAGACGGATGCCCGAGAGATGCAGGCCTACGAGAGACATAGGAGGGCCTGCGTCCTGTGCTTTCCCACACCGGACGCCCTGATGAAGAGCCCAGAAACAGGCCCACCAAAAGCAAAGGCCCCATTCAGAACGAGGAACTGGCCTCCAGCGTGCCTGTTTCTGAGCCATCCTCCCCATGCAGTTGGCACGAATCTATTCCACAATGGGTCGCATGCTAACACTATTTAGGCCTGGCTCTTGATTGCGCTTTCGCAGGCAGTCGGATAGCTGAATCAAACATGGAGTCTCTGATGGTTCAGCCTTTGCAATAACTCCCTTTCTCAGCAATTCCTAGAGCATTTGACTCCCGAATGTCTCTTCTCGATAGATTCAAGAGCAAATTGAGAGGACCAAGAAGTTCGGCATCGGAATCTCAGCTGCAAGGCAGCGCCAAAGACAATGGAGACGCCACCGCTGAAGTCGAAGGACGACAACCGTCAGACGCCGCTGTCGTGGGCCGCCCGGATGGGGCACGAGGCGGTGGTCAAGCTGCTGCTCGCGACAGGCAAGGTCGACGTCAACTCGAAGGAGGACGACAACGGTCGGACGCCGCTGCCGTGGGCCGCGGAGAACGGGCACGAGGCCGTGGTCAAGCTGCAGCGATCTTCCATCGCTGCGTAGCTAGTAACAACATAATATTCTTCTAACCCCTGCCCCTACCCTTTAGGTAGCAGGGGGGGAAGGTTATCATGCGATGAAGGGCCCCCGGGGATTTGCTTTGCAACTCGATGCTCGTGCCATAAAAGCGGACACACGCGCCTAGCACGTAACTCGCATATGAGATGCATGAGGTCGATCTGTAGAGAAGCATATTGTAAGCCTAGGTATCGGCTCTAGTGACACTCAGTGGGAGCTCTCACGGGCATGTATCTCATAGGCGCGCATCTCGTCGGCGTGCATCTAGGCGTGCATCTCGTAGGCGTGCATCTCATAAGCGTGCATGTCATGGGCTACCAACTCCATCGTCGCCAACACTAGCGTCACTGTAAAAAGGGCAAAAAGGACGTGTGAGGTGCGTTGACAGAAGGTACCTATAGAACTGAGGTCAGCGCATCTTCTGAGCTTATCTAGAGTCTACATAGGACCTTTAATTAGGCACTGCCTTAAAGGTAAGCGCGGGCCTAGGGTACAGGCGCATAGGGTCCCCTATGTTGTGAGTAGGCCGCGTTTCGGTTGCCTAGAGTTGCCTAGAGTTGCCTGGAGGAGCTGCCTGCAGGAGCCCAGAGGAGCTTGTGTCTGCCTAATATGGCAATCATGTATTTAGTCACTCATTACATCTGAGTACGATAGCACAATAGCAAGCACATTGATCCGCGGCCAGAATTCCGCCCTCTTAGTCGACACCGCAATCACTGTGAAGCAGAACAACGACCTAGCTGACTGGATCGAGTCGCTCCTCAAGCCACGAAAGCTCAAACTTGCGATTATCTACATTATACATGGCCACGCAGACCATTTCCTTGGTCTCAGCATCCTGCATTCCCGCTTCCCGGGCGTGAAGGTTGTTGCGACAAAGGGGACTGTTGAACGCATGAAACAGCAGATCGAGCCTGCCTTCTTCAGGTCATTCTGGCAGAAGTTCTTCCCCAATCAATTGCCGGAGCCTGTGATGACTGCAGAAGTGCTGCCAGAGCACAACCAGTTCGAGCTTGAAGGTCACATCCTACAAGCCGTCGACGTGGGCCACACAGATACAACTGACACAACTGTGTTGTGGGTGCCGGATCTGAAGCTGGCTGTGTGCGGTGATGTGGTCTACGGCGATGTTCACCAGTACTTGGTGGAGGCAAATACACGCAAGAAGCGCATGGAGTGGATTGCGGCTTTGGAGAAGGTGAAAGCGTTGGGTCCGGAGACAGTGGTTGCTGGGCATAAGAGACCTGGAGGCTTGGACGGGATGTACAATCTCGATGCATCGATTGAGTATATCCGCGATTTCCAGGGCTTGATTGATGAGGGGGTAAATGATGCGAAGGTGTTATATGAGAGGATGATGGAGAAGTATGGCGGAAGGATGAATAGCCACGCGTTATTGAGTGGTTGCATAGTGGCGGTCAAGAACCTCCCTAAGCTCTGAGGTGCATGTCAACTTGCAGGTTATATATCTGTTGAATGGTTTGAAGTAAGAAATGTTGAATCTCCCATAGGCTCATCCTAAGCGTACAGCCAGGCAAGAGATAGAACACTACAATCAGTCAGGGATCACCGCCACTGGGGCTTTGTGCGGCCGTACGTGAATATTCGCATTCTGGGCAAATTTGGACTTCGTTGAAGCCTATAATAGCAATGTCGCGATCGTCACAGCTGCTGTTAAGCATACCCGTGATTGGCACTACGAATATTACTGATCTTACAGCCGCCAGGATACCCGATCGCTTCTCTACCTCTGTGTTACCTTAGCTTCAGCGGCAGACCACATGGCCTTGCAGCTATTGCAAAAGCCCACCAAGAGGCGACGTTGATTCGGATTCTTCCCTGGATGCCGTCCATCAACTACGTAGATTTCCGATCTCAATGACAGCAATCGTTATTGGGGATCAGACGAGATGCGGAGCTGCAAGGCAAAGATACGTAGAATTGACATATCTCACGGAGAATGGAGAAGTCAGTAAATAGAGTTCAAAGTCAAGCGAAACGTTACACTTTTCAGCTTAGTCAAACATTTTGCGGCTCTGAGACGATAATGCGTGAACCTCGGCCAATTTGCCTCAGGATCATAGAGGGGAAATGAAAATAGGCCAAATAGATATGCAGCATGAAAGATAGGCAAATTGCTGCTGGGTGCATCCACCACCGTATCATACGAGACACAAGCCTCAGAAAGATTGCTAGATATAGAGCACAGACACCACAGACAGCCAGGCTATTCCATTAGCTTTTGGGGGTTGGTCCATGAAAAAGTGATCGGCCTCTGGTAAGGTTTCGCCGTGAATCCAGTTCAGGCCGCATACCTCGCCTTTCATCATCCACATCAAAACGGGTCTTATAGCACTCTCCTCGCATGAAACTGAACTAAGCCCGACTAGCCAGGGGGAATACGAACCAAGTCATACAGATAGAAATCCCTTAGAGTTGAGCCCTGAGAGGCGGGCCGACTAAGAACGGGCGAGCTCCGCCGACACTGACCGTGAGCAATTGTGGATCGCCATCACTCACTGATCCAGACTCGTCGTGGCCGCCAAATGGCCCAACGTCGTCGTATGGAAAGGCATACCCCCGCTGGTCTAGGTTCATCCCATGCACGATTCTTGCGTAGTGGTTTGTGATAGCATTCCGAAAGTAGGCGTCACGAGGTGTATTTGGGATGGTATCGTCAACCAGTAGCGTGGAGCGGTTGAAGGCCGCACTGAGTCGGGGGATCAGAGCGGCTCTCTCAGGAGATCCACGCTCCTCAAAGGGGCCCGTGCTGCAGCTGAAGATGTCTTTGGCGGAGGGCTTCTCGAAAGTTTCATGGCCTAGAACGAGCATGCCGTTGATGACACGGCCAGCTATGGTACCGAATCCTGACTGCGTGTCGATGGAGAGGGGCATATGGGTGTACTTATCCCAGACTTGATCGACGTAAGATTTATAGTAATCGCGGAAGAGGGAGGAATTCATCACGATCCCGTTGTTGGGGCTTAAGGCTCGCAAATTGCCCCCATTCCGCGGAATGATTAGCGAGCTCCAGCCAGCTTTGTCAATGGCATCTTGGGCTCTGAGCCAGTAACAAATCATGTCGAGCCCATTGGCTGGGATGCCTGTCACGGTTTGGATGGGACGGCGGGAGTCATTGCTGGCCAGGCTCAATGAAATAGGCAGAGACACAAAATCGACGTAGGTGATATTTGCGAAAAGCTGGTTGCCATCATACGTGAACTCTGCGAAGCCCCAATTGATATTGATATTCGGGTCTGAGAGGCTGGTGACGGACGGCTCGACAAGCGCAGGACCAGGATTGAGCTTGAATATCAGTTGGTCATCGACCGCGAACCAAATCCTTGCACTGGCGAGGTGTGGAACGGTGATGGTAATGGTACTGTTGGGAGGGCCGAGGTGAATTGCGCAGTCCTGCGTCAGTGGAGAGCCTATCAATACCGGCGAAGTTGGGTAGTATGCGGTCCGTCCATCGTTTCGCAGAAGGAATAAGGCATTGTTGTTATCGATCGCCTGGCCTGTAACATACGCATAAACCCTGTTCGAAGCCGTCGTGTTCTGAAGCGCTATTTTCAAAGTCGACGCTGTCGGCATTGCTGTGCACCTTCAAACCAGGCTATTCATCTGTCACTAACAACCTCTTTTGGTTCGGTTTGGTATGGTTGGTACGACAGATCTTGGGCGAGCACACTGAAGTTTGAATGCCGCCATGAATATTTTTGGACCAACGCAGAGAGAATGGAAGGGATGCTTCACCCACCAAATTTTACCAGAAAAGGATCGAATGTCCCCGCAAGTGTAAAAGGTATGTAGCAATACTCGATTGGAGTAACTTGGATTTTTTGAGCTTCGAAGGGTAGTAAATGGCGAATGTAAGCACAGCTATGGGCAGAATTCTGAAGACAGAGGAAGATGGGTCGTGTGAGACGCGCCATCTCATAAGGCTGAATTCGGTGGGAGCTAGAGGAGCCGAGCAGTGGTGACGGTAGCTCCAGGGCTGAGTCTCAGCAACTTCCATAGAGCTCCTTGCCGAGAGTCAGATAAAAACGGATCTGGCGACAGTGGTTGGGTCGTTGCGGCCGTTGATGGCGTTGCCAATGCTGATCTAACCAGTATGGCACCTTGAATGACTCGGGGTATGTCACTTCGACGCTCGGGCCGAGTGAAATGGTTGTCAGCTCACCATCACAGGCAAACTAACACGAATCCAAGACCCTCCAACTTTAAACTGCTGCCTGGTGTCGTCGTTTTCATCAGCGCCATTGGTAGACCAAGAGTTTGGGGGTCAGCCCTACCGTAGCCCCTCCTTTTTCATGCTTGCACAAAAAGGCTTGGCACATCTCTGGAGCCCCTCACACCTTTTTGTTAGAATGCTTCGTTACGGAAAGTATGGTAGCAATCAAGGGGTTTTGGTCACTTGACATTTTGAGCCTTTTACGGTAGTATCCACTAACGGAGCATTTGGTTTCAACCGCAGCGTCCGTTGTCTGGGACGTTCAACTAGCTTGGTGGTCAAGGTTCTAGGAGCTCCCTAGCCGCTCTGGGAAATGGGTGAGCGTTGGGTGTGGCTCATACCATTGATATTACTTACACCCAACTTCCAATCAAATAGTGTCGCCAAAATTGTAGCAAAGCTCACGCCACACCATCGCATAAAAAGAATCGGTGCGGAATCATGGAATTAGGAGATATGATTTCGGCTAGCAATGCGGCGAACCGGTAAATTGGCATGCACGCTTCTAGAAAAGCGATCAATCTAGAGAGCATACACTATGGCACATTGATGTTCGATGGAATACCTGCTACGGCTTGCGTTGGTGCTTGACCCGCTCACAGCGATCTGCATGGCCGGCAGTATTGTGTGATTGTTGCTTTTGAACCAAGATGCCGTAGAGGTTCAAAAAGATCTCGGACGTGGAAGTTGCCTCTGCACATGTCAGTCCACAGTGTGCTCGCCGAACTACTCAAAATCAATTTCCTTTTTTTATGTGATACGTTCGAAAACTCGTTTCCCGCCGAACCACGTCTCAACTACAACCGCCTCAAGCAGCTTCTCAGGCTTCCATTTGATATCCAGGACAGCAAAGTCAGCTTTCTTTCCAGCTTCAAAAGATCCGGTTTGCGTTTCGGCAAAACAGGAATAAGCAGATCCAGCCGTGGCCGCCGATACGGCAGATGCAAGAGGTAGGACAAAATGCTCGTTCACTGTATCCGTCAAGCTCGGCTTCTTCGCTGACTTTCGAGTCGTCGCAACATAGAGGTTCGCCAGCGGCATGTGGGGCGCAGTAGGGGCATCCGTACCTAGGGCCAGAGGTGCACCATGGTCTAGAAACTCTCGGTAGGCGAAAGCGCGGCCGCATCGCTCCTGGCCCAAAAGATTTGGCCATGCACGCAAGATGGCAGGGTCAGCGTGAACTGCCTGGACGGATGCGGTAATTCCAAGGTCGCTCAGTCGTTGTGCATCACCAGGTGAAGTCACTTCGAGATGTTCAATGCGATGCCGTCGTCCTGGGGTGCCGACTGACTCCAGCGTATCGATTGCCAACTTGATGGCGGCATCTCCAATTGCGTGAAGGGCGCACTGAAGGCCTGCTAAATCGGCTTTTTGGACAACTCGTTTAAGCATATCAGGATCCCACAAAGGATCACACAAACCTCCATTGGAGGAATAGGGTTTGCTCAAAGCAGCTGTACAAGCGTCAACGACGCCATCACAAATAACTTTGATACCTGCAATCCGGAAATCTGGAGAAGTTGCGAGATTGAATTCCTTATGCACAGCTATGGCACGGTCAACCTGCGCCATATTTTCCTCGTCAGTCTTGGACGGAATTATGATCCAGTGTGCAGCGAGGCGGATTTTCAATTCTTCTCTAGATCTCAATTCTTTCAGAGCCTCCCAAGCATTATCATCCATTGCCATGTCAATCATTCCCGTATAACCCGCAGCGTGGTAGGTCTTGATTGCCTGGCGGATGGAGTTCAACTTGTCTTCCATGGGAGCCACTTTTGCAAGGTAGGGCCAGACAATGGTTACAGCGGCAGCCTCGCTCAACAAACCAGTCGCCCTGCCGCTCTCATCCCTGTGAATCTCACCTCCAGGTGGATTAGGCATGTTCTGGACCGAAAGTTCGGCCAATGCAGCAGAATTACACCAAGTTGAATGCAGATCTTTTGAGTCGATGAAAATTGGTCTTCCATCTATGTCATCCAGCATACTGGCGAGTGCCAGACCATTGGTCATCGAGTGCATCCAGCCGCGACATAGAATGCGAGGAGCATGAGGTCTAGCTTGCGCCGCGGCTCGAATTGTGTGCTTGATATCGTCTAAGTTGTTACACTCTGCCAAATCAATCTTCTGAAGAGCACTCCCAAATAACAAGAGATGCATATGACCATCGATGAAGCCAGGTACCACCATACGACCACTCAAATCAATTGTGTGTGTCGGCTTCTCCCCAGTACCAGAAAGAACTTGGTGATCATTTGGTCCGACGTATTGAATCAAATCATCACTGACAATCAGACACAGATGCGTATTGGCATCCCACTCGTCCTCAGCACCAGCAAGAATTCTCCCATTCTTGAATATAGTTGCCATTTTCAGCAGCAATTACGGCTGAAGGGCAGGTCGGAATGATTTGAATGCGGTAGAGACGATTCGGAAACGCCCCAAAGCGACGATAAACTTTGTCTTCAAGGCAGTAATCTGAGACCCCGCCGCTGTCTACATGCTTGGCGTAAGCCTCCCAGGTAAGAACTTAACTAGCAAGGGACAGATAGCTAACTGCGGCGCCGATTAATTGGCAAAGTCGAACCACGCCGGGCACTCCTGGGAATTTGCGGTTATACAATCTTTACATGTGGAGCCACTTCTGGGATTAAAGTCGACACTTACAAGCAATGCCATCTTGTTGGGCCACTGGTCAATTACGTAGAACCAGCGTAGCTATGTAGTACCATTCGCCAGCATACTCTGCCGAGATTATTACACCTTAGGGAGTTAAATCGACGGTCATACTCTCGAGCGCTTCAAGAAGCGACCTGCTCGAAGCAGAGCGATGGTTTCGCATAGGTGCCATTGGTGGCTGGTCCCAGTTTGAATGAGCGACATCGCCGGAGGGTAAAACCGGGCTTGGGCCACGCTACCAGTCTAGTATTATTTCGGCCAGTATTTTGTTCTGCTGCCCACTATGGCAGAGGAAGCGAGGCAGAGCGCTGATACGCAATTTGAGCTTCACATGAACGTGAGAGGGGAACAAGTGGACTTCGCCACTGGGCTGACAGACAGATGTGGCGGAAATGGGGACGGCATCAACCAAGAGGCTATCAACGTCTGTTGGCGGGCCAAGTCTAGTGGGAATGGCAGCGTTCAAGATCATCAATTGATTCACGAATGCCCGGGAAAGGCCAGATAGGAAGCTCGTCATTCACTATCACATTCCACGACATCGAAACGTAACAGCGCATTAGAGATCGCAAGCTATCATTCAAGTAGACAAGAGAAGATCTTGGACTCGACTCTTGCTCACGAACTGCCCTCGCGTCATTTGTCATCCCATGTTCTTAACCAGAGTCACAGCTCGTAATACATGTGAGGGATGGCGGCCTTGTAGCCAGCTCAAACCTGTCTTGCATCATTCATCGCCTTCCGTCTCAAGTCTGCCTTCCATTTCTCATCGCCTCCATAACAGCACCAAAGGTGGTGACAGGTCCAACCATGATGGCAAAATTGCCTGAAAGGGGTGGCAAAGCTCCTGGTGCCCTGCACGTGCGTTTGTGCGTGTTCCAATGGTTTGTCTGGCAGTCCTTGCCACAATAATAGATGACCTTGCAGCGTGCGCATCGAAGTTTGGCAGGGCGCTCGCAAGAGCTTGCACTGCATTCGCCCGGGTTCGCTACTGGAGCTGCGGTCTGCTCCTCTGCAGCGCGTCTGTAATCTAAGCGCCATGTCAGCATTGAAATGTCCCATACTTAACGGTTTAGGAGCCCCGCTTGCCTCGGAGTTCTTCCATCATCGCATCTTCTTCAGCCTTCATGGCATCGAACTCTGGCTTGTACTTCTCCCTGAATGCTCTCTCTTCCTTGGTCGCAGGGCACTCCCCGCCCGGCGTCGCTGGAAGACGGTGAGCCAAGGCTTGGAGTACACGTATCATGTCGGCATTTTCTGAATTGGGACATGCGTATTCGAAGTTGCTACAGAAGGCTTTGTCGCTTTGGCTTGGATGGTGGCGGAATTCTGGGACCATCCCGCGGCATAATGGCAGTACACGATCGTCGTCGACGAAGGCGATGAAATCATCAATCTGATCGGCAGATGCTTGTTTCTTTCGCACGAGCTTTATGAAGTCGCTTACGGTGTTCTGAAGCTTGATGGAGACTTGCGGAGAATGGGAAGAGAAGTCGTAGCTTGAGTGCAACAGCCGTGAGGGTTCGAAGCGGGCCGTTGATGAGGTCATGTCTGATCGTTGGGGCTTGGCTGATTGAGGTTAAAGAAACAGCAATTAGGTGAGAATATGGCTGAAAAGATCACGGGAAAATTGGGCAGAGTGCTTGAGGTGGAAGACTAGTAATTGGGTTAGAAGTGATAGTGAGGTTATGAGAAGCTGGAAGTGGTTGATTCTGAAGTGAATATCTATAGAGAGAAAACGTTTCAAAGTAGGCTGTTTCCCGTATGTTGAAAGGGAGGCTGCATGAGTATCAAGGGAGTAATGCAGAGAACATATGTTCAAATAGGAGTCTACTTCATCCCTTCTGCCGTAAAGGGAGCTCCTTACGCAGTACATCGTAGCTCTGAACTCTTACCTTGCAGAGGCATTCCATCTCGAGTTGATGAAGATGCGAAGTGCTGATGGTCCGCGAATGCTAGCTGCTTCTTTTAAGTAAGGATGGCACTAATTTAGGGCTTCCCGCCCCGGCAAGCGCCCAGTAAGTGGCAGATCCGTTTGTTGCCTGCGGTGCTTCGGACAGCTAATTCAAAGGTCGGTAATACGATTTACAAGCGACCACCGACCAACAAACTTTGAGTCGGACCTCGCCCGGAATCTGCTTTTGCAATAGGAAGACTTGATGGGAAGCCCCGTTTCATCATGGATGTGCAAACGAGCCCGGAAGGCACATACCAAAACGATAATGCAGTAGATCCTTTTCGAATCACTTGCAAACAGTACTTGGCTGATCATAGTGGCAAGACTCGTGGAACAGCCAATCCATCTATCATGGACAAACCATTCTGGAAATACATGATTGCTAGAGGAGGTAGCGCTTATTCTGCTCGACAACTCTTCCATAACAAGAAGAACATGGCCAAGGAGGGCGAAACCGAGTATGTCAAATATCCTGATTGGCCGCTTGATCCTGTATGGTGCTTCAGTCGCTTTGGTGGCACGGTCACAAAATTGCCTGATGGACGCTGTATCCACATAGGCGGTGAACACGAGGACTTCTATGACTCCGATTTCTGTATCTACAACGACGTGGTTGTGATTGCCACACCGCAACTTTCCAATCCAGCTACATCTTCCATACCGGAGGACGACATTCCGGATGACTATGACATAACTCCGTCAAGGATTATCACGCCGGAGAGCATCACTATCTACGGCTACCCGCTCGATGTCTTCCCGCCAACAGACTTCCACACATCCACATACGTCTGTGATCCGAGAAGCGGCAAGAAATTCATTTACATCATTGGGGGGTTGGGTTACGAAAGTAGTGCTTCGCGCGACCGAACAGATGTCTACCGACTCGATCTGAGCGACTTCAGTATACGGCGGCTGGAAACCATTGCCGCAAAGCCGCTTGGAGGTACACATAGACACAATGCGGAGCTATATCACAGTGCATACGATACTGAGCCTAGAATCAAGATCACCACCGAGGATGGCAGGCAATTCTCGTTGCTCACGAATACATTGGAATGGATCTCGCATGGCTCATCGCTAACCTTTGCCCAAAAAGCAACCCAAGCAGCTCAAACGTAAGTGCCAAGCAAGTCATCAGTGTGCTTCAGAAGTGGATTGGTGGTGAAGGCTGTCGAGACCTTTTGGAGCCAGCTTTGGAGAGCTTTGACTAGTCCAGTCGGACGCCCACTGTCGCGGCCTCGAGGTCGAGGTCTAACACGCTGCCAATCGTGAAAAAGTCTCATCAGCAACCCTGCCTGAGCCTTTGGCCAGTCGACCTTCGATATCTGGCCGACACGGTCGTGTGACTCCTCAAGGTGGAGATCCTGAGGCAGCTGAGTGATGGGCTCACCGACGACGTCGAGCTCTCGATACCCAATCATCGCCGTGAGCGCGGCCTGAGTAGCGGCCTGAGTATCCCTGGGGCTGACGTGGAATTGCAACCTTTGGCATAACCGTCCGTCAGATCATTCCTTGCGAACCAATCAAGTGTAAAGCCACCTTTGGATTACCTTTCCCCCTACGACGCGTTGGTCGACTTCCTCTCACCTTCGACGCCAGCACTTTCACGCGCACTTCTCTTTCATTGCGCTCCCATGTCCTACGGCGGGACCAGCATGAGGTGCTGGCCCCCCGCGTCTTCGAATGGGCAAATCCACAGTTGAAGACTTGGCAAACATATTGACTAACGCGATCACCACTGGTTTCCATTCCTGGCATGCCATCAAAAACGGCTTTCACCGAGAGGAAACCGTGAGGGGCCCAATTCCGGCGCTGCAACCTCTGGCTCCAGCAAGCCACTCCCTCGGAGCCTTGCAATCACGGCCATAAGGCTCATCAACAGACCAGAGGTCTTGAGATAGAATGTCATGGCGCGATCACTCGCGGACAAGAGTAACAACGACACGTTCCGACTTCGACTGGCTACGGTGATTAAGAAATGTGACAAATACGTGATTGAACCGCATTGCTTCGAGGTTATTGCGGAGAGGTGCTCCTGGCAATGCCCAGATGGGATCCAGGCGGTCGAGGCCAGACACCGCCTATATACTACGAACCTACAAAACACACAGCCGGGGGTGGAGCAGCAGCGATCTCAAAACACCGGCCGAAAAGCCTGGCCGGCCTGGATGGCTTGTGTGGCGTACACCTAGACCAAACGTAGTGTAGATATTACCATAAGTGGTATAGACCGGGGCCTTCTTCCTCAATGTAATTCTTCCCCCCAACTTTGCCTGCGCCGCAAAAAGTCGCGTTTTCAGACCAAAACGGCGGCGCTACTCGATTCGATGGATTGGGGCGATGAGAACGAACTGAGCACTGCGATAGGCTCCGGCACCCGAATTGCTAGCGAAATAGCCCGCGATGACTCTGACAACACTCCTAAGTTACCAATCCGGGCAATTAATGGAAAGAGATACCTGGAAGTCGACCAATCACCCAACCGACGCGCGGGCTCAAAGATATCTTCAATCTGGCAACATGGGCTCGAACTGCGCAATATGGACTCACCTAACCTCGATAAATACTGGCTGTGTGTTCTGTGTCCTTTGCAAACAGCAATCATGAAGAGCGTGGTGGGACAATAGGCTGGTTCTACGCCACCGAAGGAGGCGAAATGTACAATAGCTGTCTACTCTATAGACGAATTCATCTCATCTCAGCTTCCTGGACGTCCGCATTCCCAATTAAGAAGGTGCTATACCCTTAGCGTAGGCCCTGGCAGGCTGGCCAGGCCGGCGTGTTGAGAACGCTGTGGAGCAGGCGAAGCGCAGGCGACGTGCCTACGGAACCCATATCAAGAGCGTCGCCGAGTTTTGCGAGCCTTGGGGTGCGGAGATTGGTAGAGGTGGTGCTGGGATAGCGAAGATGGGTGCGACGTAAAGCCGTAGCTCAAACACCCGAATATATGGGCAACGCAGGGAATGCGCACACCTGACGCTAATGAAACTGACAACAGTTGCTGAGATGCTGGTTGTTGATGCTGATTGCTGATTTCAATGAGTCTTAGTAAAGTCGTGATGGCATATTGGCAACAATAACCTTCCCATGCTCTCCCGGGTTTAAAGGCAACCATTCGCCATGGCGTCACCATGCCCCTTCGAGATAGTATGTTTCGGGGATCAAGAATGTTCTTCCGATAGGCGTGCTCCTATGGGGGCTCTCTGAGAGAGAAGCTTCCTTTAATTCCCTGTTCTCTTTTTCCAGCATTTGGATATTCTGTTGGAACGCACTGACTTGGTCGCTGAGGTCTCGATTTGACCGCTTCATCAATTCCATCTCTTGCTCCATCTTAAACAGTTTCGCCGATACCACTTTTATTGTTTCCTCTTTCCGCAACCGAAATGCTCTTTGAGCAGCTCTATTCTGAGCTCTTCGACGCTGTATTGCAAGAAACATGTGAGCTGATAGCCGAGCCTTATTGCGACGTTGAGAGCACATAGCCAAGGGTCAAAAGCATCAATTTTTCTGCCGCTGCAGCCCATGGGGGTGTCCCAATCAGCTTCGTATAAAAGCCACGGAACTTCCCATATACCACAATAGCGAGAGATGGGTTCGAGATGGAACTTGTGTGATGAGCGCGAAGTTCTTTAGGAAATCAATACGCACCTCTCGTCTTCGCTGGTTGATCTCCTCTGTGGCTGTCCTCGGACTGTCGGACAACGGTGGTGATTTGGGGGGGCTCTGTTGTCTGTCCCTTTGTTGAGGCGCTTCCATTTGAGTCTCTATTGGTGCGTCCATGGAGATACGAGGACAGAAGCTGGCTAAGGCGGGTGTTTGCACAGAGATAGGAAGATTGGGTGAACCGTAGATGCAGGCTTCAGGTTCAGCCTTGGAACGAAGTTAGCGCAACGGAGCGAAGAGTCTGCACAAATCGCATGACAAAGAGAGCGATGGGACAATGACAAACATGCCCAGACATCCTCCAATTGACGAGCAGAGTCTCAAAGACGTACCTCGTACATTTGGAAGACTGGCGAGTCATCTGGAAACTCCTCAAAGCTACTTGTCGTAAACCCGCCAAGGCTATGGTGATCATCATATGGAGACGCAGGGGCGCTTGGGACCGGAGTTAAGGGAGTGCGGAACGGCGGATTGGGGAAATAGGGCTGATCCATCGCAAACAGCGAGAATGACTCTGAGGATGATCCCCCTGACTGACGAGCAACTGAGAGTGTTGGTTTGGTGGAGAGTAAAGGAGAAGTTGACGACAAAGCATGAACACAAGGCAATAGATTACGACTTGTACAGCTTTATAGCGCAGCAACCAGCTAGTTTGAAGTCGACCTCGTATTCATATTCTTCTCGCGCCATGGCATGGTCTCATAAATCACGGATCGCAGCTCCATGGTTCTGGCACCGGGGTGATACGCCGACTTGCAAATGCCTCGACTTCCCAGTTTCGGCATTAGCCGCTACGCTGCGCTTGGCCCAAAGGGGTGGGGCCGGCAATTGAACTTTCAAGCAAACGCTAGGCAGGCCCATCCCGATTCGGAAGAAATTAGAATTCGTCCGAGGAGGAATAATCTTTTAGGTTACAACGCCGCGTTCCCCGGAAAGTTTTGGCACCTGAACCAAAGGCTCCAACCACATTAGCCCGCTTATTTTGGCGACTTTGCCCTAAATGTCCGCGTTTGAATTTCAGACTTTCCACAACTCGCCCGGAGCTCTGGCGGGGTCAGACGTTGTAAGGGTCATTTTCGCATTAGCCGCCTAATGCAGATACTCCCGATTACGGATATACAGAAGTGGTCCAAACTTGGTATTGCAGGGGAACCCTCCTAACCGATCAATTGCCGGTCCCCCGCCCCCCCGCCCCGCCCCCGGGGGGTCCTCCATCGATATTGACCCGTATATCTGGGTTGAAGGTCCCTTGCCAGCTGAGGCGGAAGATCTTGTAGGAATCTGCCTCGGAAGATTTAGAGTATAAGCCACAATGTCCCCTCAGCCCAGAGAAAATTGAATAGCCGCTTTGAACACCCACCCCCAATACTCCGCTCCCCCCATACAAGGTGTGTTTCGTCACCCAACACGTCATGGAACGATGATACCCAAGCCGCAAGAGTCAGCAAAACTCGCCCGGTCCAACTGTGACTGAGCAGAGCATTCGTCACAAACGACCAGTCAAACCCTCTACGTTTGCTAGAATCCTTGATTTCGATGTGTCCAATAGACAGAGCTTCTAAAAGAGCATGGCAACTATGCTGCAGCTATCTGCCGAGGTGGTAGGTATATAAAACACTCATCTTTATCTCACCTTCACGCACCTCCTAGACTAACGCCATCCAGCCCTTTCGCGCTCCACCCGCCCTATCTACAAGATATCTACAATCTACAAAGTTCTCCTTCTTTCCCCTCCTCTCCTCAACAACTTCAACATGTCTGACCTCCTACGCGAGAGTCCGGCTGGGCAGCTAATTCGTTACTTTACCGGAAGCAAAATATTCAAATACGCCGAAGAAAAGGAAGATTTTCATTTGCCCACGAGCTATGCTCCTTACGATACCGCAGAAACGGCATTCCGCCGAAGCTCTGCCTCACCGACCCCGCATGTATCACCAACGCCGAGTATCGATGAGAAGTTGGAAGAAGTCCCAAGCTCTGAATCGGAAACTGCCCCGCCACCGTGGCCTGAAAACCCAGCCACGGCAACAGACTCATCCTTATCGCCAGAGGTCGAAGCCACACGAACAGCAACCCATGCCTCAGAAGTCTTGTCTAGAATAACGAGTCGTGTCAATATGAAGAAGGTCACTACTCGTCAGGATTTGGAGAGGGCGTACACAGAAGCGACGATGCGGTCGCAACTCAGGAATGGCCCAGCCCAGCCCATCGTACCAGAGAAGACAGCAGACGGGATAATCCTGGTGGATTGGTACGACACCGATGATCAGGAGAATCCGCAGAATTGGTCCTTTGGGAAGAAGTGCGTGGTGGCAACACAGATCTAGTAAGCTATGGTCCCCTTCAGTCAGCACTGGCATGACCGTGACCGGATGACCCGGCCATATACCCGATGACCGTGACCGATACCATGACCGCCAATTGACATACCCGTGACCTGACCTGACCGAAGGGGTCGGTCATGCGATACCCGGTCATCCTTTTGCCAAGAGTCCTAGTTGAGAATTCTGGTCTTCTAGAGCTCAAAGACTTGCTTACTAATCTCTAAGAAAGTGACACGCGAGAACTAACCATTATGCTTACTAATCTTTTGGCAATTTCGTCCCTGCGGCGCCCAATTTCCCTCCCAGCCCGGTCATGCGCGGTCACGGTCATGCCAATGCTGCCTTCAGTCGACGAAATTCAGCTAACAGATTCAGCCTGTATACTCTGGCAGTGTACTTAGGATCAGCTATCTACACGCCCAGCGCTCCCTACGTGGAAGAGAAGTTTGGCGTTTCTCCTACCGCTGCGTCGCTTGGCCTCGCCCTCTACGTCCTAGGATGTAAGCTGAATGTTCGAGTATGAAGGATGTTGCTTTCTAACCTTTGGCTTATTCAGATGGCATTGGTCCCCTTGTCTTCTCGCCCATCTCCGAAATCCCAATTGTGGGTCGTAACCCACCCTATATGCTTACGTTTGGCATTTTCGTCATTCTGTGCGTCCCGACCGCACTCGTCGACAATTTCGGTGGACTTCTCGTTCTCCGTTTCCTGCAAGGCTTCTTCGGATCTCCGTGTCTTGCTACCGGGGGTGCTTCAATCGGCGACATCTTCTCTCTCCTCAAGCTGCCTTATGGGCTCTCACTCTGGGCCGCATTTGCGACATGTGGCCCTAGCCTGGGTCCCATCATTTCAGGCTTCTCCGTTCCTGCAGAGAATTGGCGATGGTCGCTCTGGGAAATCCTCTGGCTTGCGGGCCCCGTCTTCGTCAGCATGTTCTTCCTCCTTCCTGAAACCTCACCTACCAATATCCTCATGCGTCGTGCTGCTCGTCTTCGGAAACTCACCGGGAACCCGAATTTGAAGTGTCAGCCGGAAATTGACCAGGCTAAGCTGAAAGTCTCGAAAATCGTGAACGAGGCGCTCTATCGACCTGTGCAGATCATGATGCTTGACCCGGCAGTAAGTTTCTCAGTCATCGGCACGAGAGAAATCCAAATGCTAACAAAATATGATAAAGATGCTCTTCACAAACCTCTACACCGCTCTTGTCTATGCGATCTACTACTCCTTCTTCGAGGCGTTCCCCATTGTCTACATTGGCTTGTATGGCTTCAATCTTGGCCAAATGGGTCTGACCTTCCTCTCCATCTCCGTTTCCGTCGCGCTAGCAATCCCTTCCTACTGGGCCTACATGTATTACATCGTCGAGCCGGAGATTAAGACTAAGGGCCTCACTGTACCCGAACGCAGTCTTATCCCTGCCCTTTTCGTCTCGTTCCTGCTCCCAGCCGGCCTTTTCATGTTCGGCTGGACGGCTAGGACAGCAGTCCATTGGATCGTGTCCGTGATTGGGATTGGCATCTACTCATACGGCGTGTTCATCCTGCTCCAATGCATCTTTGTCTACATCCCGACGTCATATCCGCAGTACGCGGCTTCCCTGTTTGCGGGGAATGACTTTTCGAGATCGGCGCTGGCGACTGGGTCTATCCTCTTCGCGAGACCCTTGTATATTAACTTGGGGATCGGCCCGGGTGTGAGTTTGCTCGCTGGCCTGACTTGCGGCTGTGTGGTTGGCATCTTCGCCCTGTACTACTTTGGAGCGAGCTTGCGTGCGAGGAGCAGATTTGCGGCTAAGTAGGTGCTTCAGGCTACCTAAACATGGATCGTGGTGTCTTTGGTGGGAAGGTTGGCGGCTTTTTATATGTTACACCCGTTGTCACAGAGGCTGAGGAGTATGGTTGGTTAGTTTTTTGCAATTGACTCCGCCAGTGAGTCTATCTTTCACGACATTTAAACTCGCCATTTACAGACATAGATTCACTAATGGCATGTATTTCCCGTCTTCACAGGCGACAAGTTGCTGGTGGCGCCCTGATGACGCCGACAGCACGATTTTCCCAAAGAGAATTATGCTGCTGGAAACGGCTTCCCAGGCGGTCATTTCCTCCCAGAGAGACAATTCTATGAACCTATCGAGGATGGAGTTGGCGAGAGAACTGACCGAATTCTTCACCACCTATGATGTCCCAGAAACTGATTCCAACTGGACCCCTTGAAAGCAGAATAGATTGTGTAGGCAGAGGAATAGGATCTAAGAACAGCCTAGTGCCTCACTAAAGGAATATAATTAGATGGCTTATCGGCCGGGGACACAATTCGAGCACGGCGGCTTAGGTACGTACGGGCGGCCTCAAAGATGCACGCCTTTTGAGATACGCGCCAGCGAGAGATGCATGTCTGTAAGAGATGTATGATATGCGCGCCTGTGAGATACCCGCCTGTAAAGACGCACGCCTGTGAGATATATGCTTATGAGACAGAGACCTACAAGTTGTAAGTCTGTAAGATACGTAGCCGGGACGGATCATGGGGACATACCTAGCAATCTCATAGGTGCGTATCTCGCAGAAGTGCATCCAAATCGGCGACAGTGAGGTTAGACGCGGATTTTCAACGATGAGGCCTGCCGGGCCTTGGCCACTATGGTGTATGTCAGGGAAAACCGAGTCCGAAGTGTCCCTGATACTTCCCGGGTCTAGGGGCTTGGGGTTTGCCAGGGTGACGTCACTAGTCAGGTGATCCCATGAACCGCCGCAGCTTTGATTGCCGCAGTCGGTCCGATAAAGCTTTTGTGTTGTACTCATCCGGGAACTGCGGCAGCAGCATAGCCTAGTTCCTCTGTATCCTCCTCAGGAGCACATAATTGATGTCATTTCCAGAAATCGTGGAGAGCCAGGTTCTTTGAGGTTCAGTGTTGGCGGTACGAGTTGGATCCCCGGTTAGGTGCACCCCCACCTTGTCGATCACATGCCAAAGCATTAAGCCCCACCATCGGCGACAAACTACCACAGAGGAGAGTGATCTATTTCTCCTTCCGTGTTGTATCTGACAAGTCACCCTGCGCCGGTATATTGGGCCTCTAAAGGGATCCTCCAATGGATTTGCTCAATCGCTTCTCTTCATCCGACTTCGGCCAAGCTGAAAGAGCTCTTGGGACCACGGTTGGCGACCAATCCATTCGTTGGGTCGACTCATCCCCAAACGAACCAGTGGCGCCGTCGCCACAGGCTTTGAGCACTCGAGTGTGCGACCGATGCATTTTGTTTGTCCCCCTCCCTACTCGACTTAGATTTCATCCAGCTTCACTAACTTGATTCAGAAAGAAACTCAAGTGTACGAAACTTGTGCTGCAGAAGACCCTCTCTTGTGGCTTACGTGACGTTTCTAGGCGACTTGAAACGACCAACCTGCTCTCGCTGCCTTGAAGGAGGCTGCCCTTGCATATATTCATGCATAAAGAAGAAGCCCGGGCCTGTAAAAGGTTCACGCCGAAAGGCAGCAACTAGTGCATCAGTTGGAACAAGCACCGGTTGGTTAGGCATTTTTCCAATGGCTTTACGCTAGCTGACTGGTTTTTTACTCTAGAACGTTCGGCACGCTCTTCCAGTTCATCTAGAGATCATGTCAATTGTTCGTATTTGCCGTCTCTTCTTGAGGAAGCAAGTCTTCCTCAACATAGTGTCCAGTATTCCGAAGGCTCAGCCGCATGTCTTCTGCCTTCTGCGAGGACTCCTTGGCGCTCCATCGCAGGGGCCACCTCTCCGATCCTGCTGAACAGTCACCCGAGCTCCGTCGATCCGCATTTGACATCCGAACAGGAGGGAGAACTGTAAGTGCTACCGCGAATCTCACTGGAAGACCTGAGCCTAATGGGTGGACAATAAGACTTCACAATTTTTATACGCACATTCATCCGTCGATTCCCTTGTTCCCAAAAGGCAAATTGTCCCAGCAGTATGAATATGGAGCCATAAGCCGTAATCTGCTTCTCACGATATTTGTCGTGACCGCGAAGATTCTAGGGCCGCCGAGCTTTTGGAGCGATGGTAGCGTGGAGGACTGCGAGAGATATCTGCTGCAAACAAACGTCATTGACAAGGACAGTCCAAGCACACGACTGTCACTGAATGACTTCAGGCAAGCATGCTTGCTTGCCTTCTATGCATTTCACCAATACCCGGGGGAGAGAGCTTGGATGAGAGTTGGTGACCTAACACGAAGAGCCTATCAGTGCGGGCTTCATCAGATCGACAATCGCGACCGGTCCCTAGCGTTTGATCACAATCCTATGAGCGACGAACAGGCCGAAGAGTGGAGATATGTCTGGTGGTGTATTTACTGCCTAGACTCGTATTCCAACATCACGGCCGCAACTCCTTTTGTTGTGGAAATTGAAAGTGTCAAAACGGCTCTAGTGACAACTTCCTTTGCAGATCTGGCAGACAATCGGCCGGATCTGACGAGTCCGAAGTTTCTACCCGCTGAAACAGGTCTCCTCTGGATGACAACCAGGGACATCACTAGCAACGGTGGTGATTTCAATTTCAATGTCCACATAGTGACAACTACTATGCTTAGAGAAGCGGCAACCATTTATCGCCTTCGGTCGCAAAACCCTTCCGACCGCCTTCAGGCGCGTCAAGCAGCCCTTGAAGATCACCTCTCCGCCGTACGACTTGCCTTACCTACGAGGTATCTAAGCGGTGCACGCAATGCCTTGATCGATGAATCAAGCTCTGCGCACCATGCTAGGCTTATTTGTGTTCTCCATCTCCATGCTGCTCGGATTCTGATATGCCTTCCTCTAGACCCGCAGAGGAACGAGACAGAATGGCTAGACCGTTGGCAACAAAGCCTCGAATATTTGCAAGACATTGTAGCAATCGTCAAACAATGGGATGGCCAGTTCTGTTCCACTGTTGACCCAGCAGTCTGTTTCATTATCCTGGGGACGCTCTTGTTGCTACACCTACACGGCATCTACGGCTCAAACTCTCAACCGGATTTGCAGGCAAGGCTTGCGACCAATAAGGACATGCTTCTGCTCTTTCTACAGCAGTTCGCGTCTACTTGGAATTTAGTCCGATTTCTGATAAGTCAGACCTCCCCCGGACTTTGAATTGTTAGAATATGTCTGACACTGATTACCTAGTGTCTTTCGAAAAATTTTCACAGCTAGTATCCGGCCCATTGGCACTGAAGGATATAGATCAGATCTTAAGGCTGTTTCAAGGATCATTAAATCAAAGGTGGCTGAGTTTCCTGGCTCTTCCTTCTGATTTCGGGACCCCACATACCTGGGAGGATATCTATCAAAGTCTGCCCTCAGAAGGATGGGATTTCGAAAATTGGGAGGCACTGGCTGATTTCTCCGGCTTGGGTGACACGATGATGACCTTGTAGGGGCGGGCATCCTGATCAAGTAGGACAGAAATGCAAAGTTTTTTTTTGTTGTGAATAGGCCGCGTTTCGGTGGCGATTTGCAGGCTCACAGCTGGTATGGACCAGCTGGAAAGGGTTCAGCTGGACAGGGACCAGCTATATCGCCCGAGACGGGCACTCGACCGAAAGGGGTTTTTCTTTGTCTATAAGTATCAGCTTGTCCCACGGCTTGTATCGGGGGGCACAATTCGGTTGTGGCGTTATAGTACGGTGGGTAACAGACCAAAATTCCCCCCATATATCTCATACACATTCACAGGCAAGCTGGACCTTGGAGACGTGCACCTCGCAGGGGTGCACCTCACAGGCATGTACCTCAGCAACGTATATCTTATGCGTGTATCTCATAGGCGTGCAACTCATAGGCGTGCATCTCATGGCATAGGCGTGCATCTCACGGGCATATGTCTCATGGGCGTGTACCTTATAGGCGTGATCTGCATCTCATAGGCGTATATCTCACAGGTGTGCATCTCATGGGCGTGTACCCCATGGCCGTATACCTCACGGGCGTACACCTCATGGCCGTGCACCTCATAGGCGTGCACCTCATAGGCGTGTACCTCATGGGCGTGTACCTCACAGGCGTGCATCTCATGGGTGTGTACCTCTTGGATGTGTACCTCTAAACGTGCATCTCACAGGCGTGTACCTCACGGGCCTGCATCTTATGGACCCCTCATAGGCATATCCTCATAGGCGTGTACCTCACGGGCGTGCACCTCATGGGCGTGCACCTCATGGGCGTGCACCTTTGGGCGTGCACCTCACGGGCGTGTACCTCATGGGCGTGTACCTCATGGGCGTGTACCTGGTAGGCATACACCTCATAGGCGTGTACCTCACGGGCGTGCATCTCATGGGTGCGTACCTTGTGGGCGTGCAACTCATAGGCGTGTACCTCATAGGCGTACATCTCATGGGCCTGTACTTCATGGACGTGTACCTCATGGCGTGTGCCTCACAGGCGTGCATCCCGTGGCCGTGCACCTCATGGCCGTGCATCTCATGGCCGTGCACCCCATAGGAGTGTACCTCATAGGCGTGTATCTCACAGGTGTGAATCTCATGGGTGTGTACCTCACGGGCCTGCACTTCATGGGCGCGCACCTCAGGGTCGTGTACCTCATGGCGTGTACCTCACGGGCCTGCACCTCATGGGTGCGTACCTTGTGGGCGTGCAACTCATAGGCGTGTACCTCATGGGCGTACATCTCATGGGTCTGTACTTCATGGACGTGTACCTCATGGCGTGTACCTCACAGGCATGCATCTCATGGGTGTGTACCTCATAAACGTGCACCTCACGAGCGTGTATCTCACGGGTGTGCATATCACGGGCGTACATTTCATAGGCGTGCACCTCATGGGCGTGTACCTCAAGCGTGTGCCTCATGGACGTGTACCTCTTAGGCGTGCATCTCATGGGTGTGTACCTCATAGACGTGCATCTCACCGGCGTTCACCTCATAGTCGTACATCTCGTAAGCGTGCTTCTCATAGGCGTGTATCTAATGGGCGTACATTCATAGACGTACGCCTATGAGATATACGCCTGCGAGGTACACGCTTGTGTGCGAGGTGCACGCCTGCATATGTAAGATGCACAGCTGCGGAGTGAGGAACAATAGATTTGCTGCACCAGGAACAGCTATACTGAGATTGGCGGCGGCGAGGTTGGCAAGGAGGATTATTGTGCCTCCCGCCGATAAGCCCTCGAAT